>WNGB01000029.1_pt1 | contig 275073 bp, 254 predicted proteins | sample 5400681 | NCBI WGS metagenome assembly WNGB01 (sample SAMN13153367, study PRJNA577476) | soil metagenome | isolation source: 115 cm soil or saprolite under grassland replicate 2 | place: USA:California | collected 2016-06-15 | reverse complement strand
CGACGATGGAGTCGACGACACGGGCGTTCTCACCGACGTGGGCGTCCTCGAGCACGGCGGAGTCCCGCACGAGCGCGCCGGCATCAACCACGGCGCCCGCGCCGATTACGGCGTGGCACACGGTCGCGCTCGGGGCCACCCGGGCGGACGCCGCGATGGCGGGCGGAGGCGGCCCGAGGCAGCCGTCGAGCACGTCGAGCTGCACGCTCAGGTACTGCTGCGGCGTCCCGGTGTCGAGCCAGTACGCGCCGCCGTCGTCGAGAGCGAACAAGGTGCCCTCGTCGACCATCGCCGGGAATGTCTCTCGCTCCACCGACGCCGGCTCGCCAATGGGTATGCGCTCGATGACGGACGGCTCGAACACATACGTGCCGGCGTTGATGAGGTTGCTCGGCGCCTCGCCGGGCAAGGGCTTCTCGACGAACGCGAGCACCCGGCCCTTCGGGTCGGTGGCGACGACGCCGTACGGCGAGGGGTCGTCGACCGCGTGGAGGGCGATCGTGCCCTCGGCCCCGCTCCGCTCGTGGAACGCGACGAGCGCGGTGATGTCGAGGTTCGTGAGGACGTCGCCATTGACGACGACGAAGCGTTCGTCGATGCCCGCGTGGCGAGCGGCGAAGGAGATCGCCCCCGCAGTGTTCATGGGCACTGGCTCGGCGGCGTAATGCAGGTCGACGCCCGCACAGCGTCCGTCCGGATAGGCGTCTCGGAACACGTCGGGCCGGTAGCCAAGGGCCAGCACGGCGTCGCTGATCCCGTGAGCGGCGAGCGCCGCGACCACCCACTCGATCATGGGTCGGTGGGCGATGGTGAGCATCTGCTTCGGGGTCGTGGCGGTGAGGGGGCGCAGGCGGGTGCCGAACCCACCCACCAGCACGACGGCTCTCACCCGGTGGTGCTCGTCGTGTTCGACGCGGGCGGAGCAGTGGACGACGTCGACGTGTCGCCCGGCGCGGTAGTCGACGACGTATCGCCGGGAGCCGTGGTCGAGGATGTGTCGCCCGCGACCGTGGTGGTCGTGGCGCCGGGAACGTCGGTCAAGCGGTCGAGCTCGGGGATCGACTCGGGGGCGGGGATGGTGGCGTCCTCGGGCAGGAACGCGATCGTGAACGCCATCCGGTCGTTGCGGAACCGGATCTTGCTGAAGTCGTTCGTGAAGACCTGGGTCGGCTTCTTACCTGCGGTCGCGTCGTCCGCGTTGTTCCACGCGGCGACCTGGACGATGGCGTCCTTGCCGTCGCATTTGTCCTTGCCTTCCTGCTTGGTCTCGCCGGACGCCGAGATCTTCTTGTCGGTCACTTCGATCTGAACGTCGTCGAAGAAGAGTCCGAGCCGGGCGTTCGTGCCGGCGGCGCTGTCGAGGAACGGGTGGATGTGGATGACGCCCTCACCATGGGTGTGGATGCCGAGGGCATCGGTAGCTTCCTGGGGCTGCGGGTCGAGGAAGTGGTCACAGAGGTAGATGCCATACGCCGCGTGCCAGTGGTCCACGTTGACCTTCGGCGCCGCGGTGGCCTGCCGCCGATCGCGCGCCGTGATGACCAGCAGGATGCCGAGGACGATGATGACCGCGATGGTGATCGGGAAGCCGAGATTCCGCTGACGGCCGATCCGCCGTGTGCCGCCGGCTCGGGCCGCGCGCGCGACTTTCTTGGCAGACGAAGCCTTTCCCATAGGGTGTCACACGCTAGCGGCTGCGCCCCCGTCCCCCGTTCCGCCCCCGCGGCGATTCGGCGGCGCGTTCGACCAATTCGGCGAAAAGCGCCTCGTACTGGACCGCGATGGCAGCCGGTGACGCCCACCGCTCGACGAACGCCCGTCCCGCCGCGCCCATCCGGACCGCTTCCTCCGGCCCCTGGACCAGCCGATCGATCGCCTTCGTGAACTGCTCGGCATCGTCGGGGGGCACCGCCAGGCCCGCGCCCGACTGCTGGAGCACCCGGGTGACCTCGGTGCCTGGATCGACGCTGGCGACCAAGGGCCGGCCGGCGGCGAGGATCGAGTACAGCTTCGACGGGACGCTCGCCCGCGCCAGACCGCGGCGCAGCGGAACGAGGTGAATGTCAGCCGCGGCGAGCACTTCGGGCAGCCGCGCCTTGGGCTGCATGTCGATGAACCGCACGTTGGGCAGGCCGCCGGCTCGTCGCTCGAGGTCGGGTCGGGCCGACCCGCCGCCGTGGATGACGAACACCAGGTCGGGCTCGTGGGCCAGGGCCACCGCCGCGTCGACCACCAGGTCGAGCGACTGTGAGAATCCGACGTTGCCGGCGTACATGACGACGGTCTTGCCCTCGAGTCCGTGCTCGCGCCGGTAGTCGTTCTCCCGCGGCGCGGGCTGGATCCACCGGGTGTCGACGAAGTTCGGGATCACCCGCACCTTCTGTGGTGCGCGACCGTGGAGCTTCGCGGTCACGTTGTCGCGAAGGTCCTCCGAGAGGACGGTGACGGCGTCGGCGCGGTCGTACGTGAACCGCTCGAGGCGGGCGGCCGCCGCGATCACCCGGGGGTTGCGCAGCACGCCCAGCTCGACGGCCACGTCCGGGAAGATGTCCTGGATGTTGAAGACGAATGGGGCTCGGCGGGCCCGGGCCACCAGCCATCCGGCCACGCCGATCGTCAGCGGCGGCGACATGGCCAGCACGGCGTCGGGTGCCGGTCGTGACGGAAGGGCGGCGCCGAACGCGAGGGTGGTGAAGCCGCCGAAGGCCGCGGCCCGGGCCGGGATGTTCGTCTTGGCGGTGGGGAACGGATGGACCCGTGTGATCCGTCCCCAATCGGTGTCCTCCTGGCGGACCCACCGGCCGTCCCACCCCGACTCGATGCGGTGCTCGCGGTACCACGGGAGCGCGGCGACGACATGGATGCGATGGCCGCGCTCGACCAACTGCATCACGATGCTGGTCATCACCTCGCCGGTGGGAGCCACGTCGGGAGCGAAGTGCGGGCAGATGATGAGGAGGTTCATGGGCGATCTCCCGCGGCGACCGCGCGGGCCGCGAGCCGGTACGCCGCGAGCAGTTTGCCCGTCGCCCCCGCCCAACTGAAATCCGCGGCCCGCGCCCGGCCCGCGGCCGCGAGCTGCTCCCGGCGAGCGCGGTTCTCGAGGAGGTCGAGCATGGCCGACGTCCACGGATCCGGATCGTCGGCAGGCAGCAGCACGCCCGCGTCGCCCACGACTTCGGGGAGCGCGGTGGTCGCGGCGGCGACCACCGGACAGCCGACGGCCATCGCTTCGAGTACCGGGAGCCCGAAACCCTCGAACCGCGACGGAAACGTCAGCGCGACCGCGTGCCGGAACAGCCACTCGAGGTCGGGCCGAGGGATCCGGTTGAGGCGCCGGACCCGGTCGGCGAGATCGAGCCCCTCGATCGCCGCGGCCACGTCCGTCTCGCTCGCGGCCGTCCCGCCCGTGAGGACGAGCAGCACGTCGGGGCGCCGGGCCGCGACGCGTGCGAACGCGTGGATGAGCAACGCATGGTTCTTGTGGGGGTACGTGATGGCCGGATACAGGAAGAACGGTCCGTGGATGTCGTAGGTCTCGGCGGGGTCGTCGGAGGCGTCGGTCGAGCCCGCGCCGGGATCGGCCGCGAGCCCGATCCCCGGAGGAACGAGCACCACGCGGTCAGCCTGCGCGCCGAGGATGACGATGACCGATCGCCGGGTGTCCTCGGTGAGCGTCACGACGATGCGCGCGTTCCGGACCGAGGGGGGAAGCCGGCGCCGCAACCACATCTGCTTGAGCGCGCTGAAGTGATCGGGGAGTACGAGCGGCTGGAGGTCGTGGATCGTGAGCATCCCCGGGCGGCTGCGCAGGAGGGGCATCGTGCCGCCGGCGTGATGCACGAGATCCACTCGTTCGCGGCGTGCCTTCCACGCCAGCCACGACGCCTCGGCCGCCACCCGCAGCGCCTTGGACCGACCCTGGAGGGGGGCGACCCGGGTGGGGAACGCGCTCACGATGTCGGGGTAGGCGTCGCCGAACGGGCGCAGGGTGAACAACACCACTTCGATGTCCGGTGGTGCGGCCTCGGCGACACCGGCCAGGAGGCGCGTGGTGTACTCCTCGCTGCCGCCGACGACTCCAGGCACGAGCCACAGCAGGTTCACACCGACCCGCAGGCGGGTCACGGGGCGAGCTCCGCATAGGCGGCGGCGGTGCCCGCGGCGGTGCGCGCCCACGTGTACTGGGCGGCGCGGGCGCGGCCGGCCGTGCGCAGAGCGGCGGCGAGATCGCCGTCGTCGAGGATCCGGGCGATGGCCATCGACAGTGCGGCGGGGTCGCGCGGGTCGACGAGCACACCGGCCTCCCCTGCCACCTCCTCGGTGCTCGTACCTGAAGACGTCACGACCGGCGTGCCCTGGGCCATCGCTTCCAACACCGGCAGGCCGAAGCCTTCCCGCAGCGACGGGAAGCAGAAGACGTCCGCGCCGGCGTACAGCGGGCCCATGTCGGTTGCGGGTTGGAATCCGAGGACGTGCACGCGGCCGTCGAGCCCGCGGGCGTGACGACCGATGTCCTCGTTCCACCCCCGAGGGCCGACGAGCACGAGGTCGATCTCGTCGCGATTGAGGCGCCGGAACGCGTCGATGAGCGTCGGCAGGTTCTTGCGAGGCTCGACGGTGCCGACCCACAGCACATAGCGGCCGAGGCCATGGTGGCGCCGGACCCGGGTGATGTCGTCCTCGGTGGCGGCGCGGGCGTGCACGCCGAGCGGGACGACCCTGAGCCGCTCGGGCCGGAGCCCGGCGGTGATGCAGTCGCGCCGGGTGGCGTCGGAGGAGCACAGCACGAGGTCGGCGTCGCGCCGGGCGAGCTCGAGGGCGTGATCGAAGAAGCGGAGGCCGCGCCGGGTAAAGTGGGAGGGATCGTGCATGTACGCGAGATCGTGGACGGTCAGCACGATCGGCGCGGTGTGTGGCGGCATGACCACGCCGGTGGCGTGGATCACGTCGACCGGACCGGTGGCGCGCTGCACTGCGGGCCACCGCAATCGATGCCACGACTCGTACAGCGCCCGACGCGGCAACGGCAGCGCCCGGACGCTGATCGGTGGCGCGCACTCCGCCGCACGCGCACGGCGGTGCCATGCGCTCACACCGACCAGCTCGACATCGCCTCGCTCTGCCAGCGCCCGGGTGAGCTCGACGGCCGCGACGGCCGTGCCGCCCGGCACCCGATGCCAGCATTGTTCGAGCGTGACCCCCACGCGCATGGGCCGAAGTCTCCCATTCCGCCCGTCGCTGCCCGCGCCGCCCACCGGCCGCCCGCTGGTCGCACACCCGGCATGAGTTGGGTTGGGTCGGGTCGGGTTGGGTCGGATCGGGTGGCGGCCGGAGCGTCAGAGCCCGAGGCGGGGCCGGAAGTAATCGGTGGTGCGCGCCAGTCCGTCGCGCAGTGACACCGCTGGCTCCCAGCCGAGCTGGTTGCGGGCGATCGTGATGTCGGGCCGGCGTTGGGTCGGATCATCGATGGGCAAGGGCTCGAACACGATCTCCGAGTCCGAATTGGTCACGTCGATCACGATGCGGGCGAGGTCGAGTACCGAATGCTCGCTGCCGGGGTTGCCGATGTTGACCGGCCCGGTGAGGTCGCTGTCGAGGAGCAACAGAAAGCCGCGGATCTCGTCGTCGACGTAGCAGTAGCTGCGCGTCTGCGTCCCGTCGCCGTACACGGTGACGGGCTTGCCCTCGAGGGCCTGCCGGAGGAAGTTGGAGATCACCCGGCCGTCGTCGAGCTGCAAGCGAGGGCCGTACACGTTGAAGATGCGGACGATCCGCACCTCGAGGCCGTGGTAACGGTGGTACGCCATCGTCATCGCCTCGGCGAACCGCTTCGCCTCGTCGTACACCCCGCGCGGGCCCACCGGGTTGACGTGACCCCAGTAGGTCTCCGGCTGGGGATGTACCAACGGATCGCCGTACACCTCGCTCGTCGACGCCAGGAAGTAGCGAGCCCCCTTCGCCTTCGCCAAGCCCAGCGTGTTGTGGGTGCCGAGGCTGCCGACCTTCAACGTCTGGATCGGCTTCTCGAGGTAGTCCTTCGGCGACGCGGGGCTGGCCAGGTGCATGACGACGTCAACCGGCCCGGGCACCCAGACGTAGCCGCTGACGTCGTGTTGGACGTACGTGAAGCCGGGACGACCGAAGAGATGCGCGATGTTGTCGACACTGCCGGTAACCAGGTTGTCGAGCACGACGACCTCGTCGCCCCGGTCGAGGAGCGCATCGGCGAGGTGGGATCCGAGGAAGCCCGCACCACCGGTGACGACGACGCGCTGATTCGTTCGACTCACGCCCGGCCGATGCCCTTGTACTCGAAGCCCCGCCGGCGCAGCGCCTCGCGGTCGAGGAGGTTGCGAGCGTCCACGACTCGTGGATGCGCCATGGCACTCGCCACCTTGTCGAGGTCGAGCCACTTGAAGTCGTCCCACTCGGTGAGGACGAGCAGCACGTCGGCGTCCTCGCACGCCGCGTACGGGTCGGACACGATCTCGAGACCCTCGAGCAAGCCGGTGCGGCGGGAGTCGACGGGATGGGTCACCGTCGGATCGAAGGCCCGCACCGTGGCCCCGTCCCGGCGGAGTCGGGCCAGGATCGACAGCGCGGGCGAGTCGCGCAGGTCGTCGGTGCGAGCCTTGAAGGTAAGCCCCCACACTGCGATGCGTGCGCCGTTGACCGACCCGCCGACCATCTCCGCGGCCTTGCTCGCCACCCGCTCGAACTGCTCCTCGTTCACGGTGATGACGCCTCGCAGCAGGTCGAAGTCATAGCCCGCGTCTTCCGCGATCCGCACCAGCGCCCGAGAATCTTTCGGAAAACAGGAACCGCCCCAACCTGGGCCGGGCCGGAGGAACTCGTGGCCGATGCGGCGGTCGTAACCCATGCCGAGCACGACGTCGTTCATGTCGGCGCCGATGGCCTCGCACACCGCGGCGATCGCGTTGACGAAGCTGATCTTGGTGGCCAGGAACGCGTTGCTGGCGTACTTGATCGTCTCCGCCGATGCCGGGTCGGTGACGATCACCGGGGCGGTGATACCGATGTAGAGGGAGGCGACCCGGATGGCGGCCGACTGATCGTCGCTGCCGATCACGATGCGGTCGGGGTGCAGGAAGTCGTGCACCGCCGAGCCTTCGCGCAGGAACTCGGGGTTGGACACCACCGACACGTCGCTGCGGCCGAGGACCTGCTCGACCACGCGGGTCGACCCGACCGGCACCGTGGACTTGTTGACGACGACCGCCTCGAGAGGCAGCACGGCGGCAATGTTGCGGGCCGCGTTCTCGATGAAGGACAGGTCGGCCGACCCATCGGGACCCTGCGGGGTCGGGACACACAAATACGCGAAATCGCACTCCGCCGCCGCCGTCGCCTCACCCAGCACGAACGACAACCGCCCGCCCTCCACGCACTCGCGGATCATGCTGTCGAGACCGGCCTCGAGGATCGGAACCTCGCCCCGGTTGAGCGCGTCGACCCGATCGGCATCGACATCGGCGCAGATCACCGTGTGCCCCAGGTGAGCCAAGCATGCGCCCGTCGTCAGGCCGACGTAGCCGCAGCCGATGACGGCGATCTTGTTGTTCATCGTCCAGACCCCCTCCTGTCCCCAGTCGCCGTACCACGGAGGCGCCGGGCGGCCGACCGCATGGTACCGATCCCGCTCGACGCCACTCCCACCGTCGTCAACCGGTCAGCAGGCGACATCTGGCGGCGGCGGTCCTGGCACCTCACCGATCACCGACGTCGACGTCGTGCTGCCCGGAGTCGTCGTGGTCGTCTCGTCCGGGATGGTGTCCGAGCTCGACGTGGTCGTGAGCGCCTCGCGGGGCGCGTCGAGAACGCCCGCGTAGTCCTGGCCGCTGATCACGACGACGTCGACTGCCCCGAGCCCATCGGCGGGCGCGAGCTCGGGTTCGGACGTCAACCAGCGGGCGACCAGTTCGGCCGCCGCCTCCTGACCGGGGCCGTACTGGACGACCGTCTGCTCGTAGTCGAAGCGATCGGCGTCAGCAATGTTGCCCGGAGGCACGTTGAACCCGACGGTCCTGAGGTCGGCGGCCGCCGCGGCCGCTTGGCCGGGCCCGCCGCTGCCGTTGCGCACACCCACCGTGAAGGAGGCCATCTCCGACGGTTCGTCCGGCGCGCCCCGGAAGATGTCGAGGATCCGCTGCGACCCGTGCTCGTCCATCCGCAGCACGGCGGCGCCTCGCACGACGTCGTCGTAGACGGGCAGCGCGAACGTTTCCAGGGTCTCGGGGTTGAAGTGGCGGAAGCGGTTGCCCAGGTCGCCGAGCTGCTTGTACGTCAGCGACTCGTCGAGGGTCACGCTTTTGACGCCCGCGTCGATCAGGCCGGCGAGGACGGCTGGGTTTCGGGCGCCACGGGCGATGGCGCGATGCAGCACTCGGCGTATGAAGTCCTGCTGGCGGCTGATGCGACCGAGATCGCCGGTGCCGTCGGTGTGCCAGCGTCCTTTGCGGAAGAACTCGTACGCCCGGCTGCGCGCGTACGCGAGCGCTTGCACCGGGTCGAGCGTGACGCAGCCGGGCTCCTCCACGCTCAGTCCGCTGTGGCGGTCCCGGACCGGCTCGGCGAAGTAGATAGGGACGCCGCCGATCGCGTCGACGATGTCGCGGAAGCCGAGGAAGTTGAGGCCGATGTAGTGGTCGATCGGCACCTGGAGGGCGTCGGTGACCGTCTCGACGACGCGCTCGGGCCCACCCGCGATCGCACTGTTGATGCGTTCGCTTCCCTTCGTGCCCGCGATCGGGACGTAGAGATCACGAGGAAGGGAGAGGAGCGACGCCTTCTCGCTGGACGGGTCGATCCGCAGGAGCATCATGACGTCGGACCGCAGTCCGGGCGGCCGGCCGATCAGCACGGGGTCGTCGGGCGCCAGGCCGGTGGCGTCGTCGGTGCCGACGATGAGGAAGTTCTCCGGGCCGCCCGGCGCCGCGTCGTCCCCGCTCGTCAGCACGCCCCCGAGCACGACCCGGTGCACTTCGCCGGCCTTGCGGTACGCGTACTTGATGCTGGCCGCGGCGGTCAGGGCCGCCACGATCATCACGACGTTGAAGGCGATCAGCAGCCGCTGCGGCCACGTCCGGCGCAGCCTTCCCCGCGCCCCCGTCCTCCTCACGAGCGCCGACGTTATCCGGGGGCCCTGTGCGTCCCGTGGTCACCGACCGCCGCGATCACTCGACCGGCAGCCCAAGGCCACGACCGATCACGAGGCGTTGGATCTCGCTCGTCCCCTCGCCGATCTCGAGGATCTTCGCGTCGCGATAGAAACGGGACACGGGGGAGGCGTCGACGAAGCCGTAGCCGCCGAAGATCTGCGTCGCCTCTCGCGTCGCGGTAACCGCCGCCTCCGTGGCGTAGAGCTTGGCCATCGCCGCCGCCTGGCTGAACGGCCGGCCGGTGTCCCGCAGCCACGCCGCTTTGTAGGTGAGCGCTCGGGCGCACTCCGCCATGACGGCCAGGTCCGCACACTTGAACGCCACGCCTTGGTTGGACCCGATCGCGCGACCGAAGGCGCGGCGCTCGGAGGCGTAGCGGACCGAGTGGTCGAGGCAACTTTCGATCGCCCCGACGGCCAGCGCAGCGATCGCGATCCGGCCCTCGTCGAGGATCGCCAGAAGCTGGGCGACGCCGCGGCCCCGCGGCCCGAGTAGGTGATCGGCGGGCACGCGGCAGCCGTCGAAGGTCAAGCCGTGCGTGTCCGAGGCGTGCCAGCCCATCTTTCGGTACGGCGGCTGCACCGTGAGGCCCGGTGTCCCGGCCGGAACGACGAGCGCGCTGATCTCGCCCGGACCCGTGCGGGCCGTGATGGTGATGATCGACGTTATGGGTGTGCCCGAGTTGGTGATGAACGCCTTCTCGCCGTCGATGACCCACTCGTCGGTCTCGTCGTCGAGCGTTGCGCGGGTCCGCGTGCTGCCGGCGTCGCTGCCCCCATCGGGTTCGGTGAGGCCGAAGGCCCCCAGCGCGCGTCCGGCACAAAGGTCGGGCAGCCACTGCTGGCGCTGCTGTTCCGTGCCGAACTGGAAGATCGGGGCCGCGCCGAGGCCCACGCCGGCCTCGAGGGTGATCGCCATCGAATGGTCGACCCGGGCGATCTCCTCGATAGCCACGCACAGGGTGGTGAGATCGGCTCCACCGCCGCCGTACTCCTCGGGGAACGGAAGGCCGAACAAGCCGAGCTCACCCATCGCTCGGATCGTGTCGACCGGGAACGTGTGGTCGCGGTCCCACGCTTCCGCGTGGGGAGCGATCTCCGTCGCCGCGAAGTCCCGGACGACCGCGCGGAACGCCTGCTGTTCCTCGCTCAGGTCGAAGTCCATTCGGCGGATCGTACGCTGGCCGGCTGTGAACACCGCCCCCCTCGCCGTCGTCGGTGGGCGCTTGCTCACAGGTTTGCGCGACGTGACCAACGACCTCACGGCGCTGGACGGCACTGGTCACTGGGCCGTGGTGCTGCCCTTCGAGGGGGCCGCGGTGTGTGCCCGCTTCGACCGGGTGCGACCCGCGGTGCGGTGGCCCGGACCACCGTGGCAAGGCCCCGGGCCCGAAGAGTGGGAGTCCAGCCTCGAGCGTGACGCGTTCTGCGCGGGCGTCGACGCCATCCGCGACGCGATCGCGGCCGGCGACGTGTACCAGGTCAACCTGACCCGGCGGATGACGGCGCCGCTGCCCGCCGGGGCGGACGTCGCCGCTCTCGGCGCAGCGTTGGCGGAAGGGAACCCGGCTCCGTACAGCGCGGTCGTGCGCCTGCCCGCGCAGGGGGTGCTCGTGGCGTCCGCCTCGCCGGAGCGGTTCCTGCGCCGCGCCGGCCGCGTCGTCGAGTCGTCCCCCATCAAAGGCACCGCCCCCACCCGCGACCTGTTCACGGCGAAGGACCGGGCCGAGAACGTGATGATCGTGGATCTCGTGCGCAACGACCTCGGGCGGGTGTGTGAGTTCGGCAGCGTCACCGTCCCCGCGCTCTGGTCGGTCGAAGACCACCCAGGACTCGTGCATCTCGTGTCGACCGTCCGCGGCCGGCTCCGGCCCGGCATGGGCTGGGCGGAGACGATCGACGCGACGTTTCCGCCCGGCTCGGTCACGGGCGCGCCGAAACTCGCCGCGCTCGATCACATCGCACGGCTCGAACCCGTCCTCCGCGGCGTCTACTGCGGGGCGGTCGGCTGGGTCGACGCCGACCGATGCGAGGGCGACCTCAACGTCGCCATCCGCACGTTCTGGGTCGAAGGCGATCGGCTCTGCTTCGGGACTGGCGGCGCGATCACGTGGGACTCGACCCCGGCGGGCGAGTGGGCCGAGACCGAGCTGAAAGCCCGTCGCCTGTTGCACGTGGCATCGACGCCGCGCTCGCCTCTGCCGAGCGGGCTGAAGTAGACACCCGGGCCTCGGATGAATGCGATCTGGCTGAACGGGGCAGTGGTCGACGCGGACGCGGCGACGATCTCGCCGGTCGACCATGGCCTCATGGTGGGCGACGGCGTCTTCGAGACGATGGCCGTCGTCCGGGGCGCCGCGTTTGCAATGCGGCGACATCTGGAGCGGCTGCGCCGGTCTGCGCGGGCGTTGGGATTGGCCGTGCCATCCGACGCCGAGCTGCGCGCAGCCGTCGAGGCGGTCGTCGCCGCCAACGGCGACACCGTGGGTCGGGTACGCATCACGGTCACCGGGGGACCCGGGCCGCTCGGTTCCGGCCGCGGCGGCGGCGCGCCCACAGTGCTCGTGATCGCCGGGCCACCACCGGAGTGGCCGGCGTCCGCGTCGGTCGTCGTCGTGCCATGGCCCCGCAACGAGCGCGGCGCGGTGGCGGGAGTCAAGACGATCTCCTACGCCGAGAACGTCGTCGCCCTCGCCTGGGCCCAGGCGAGGGGCGCAGGCGAGGCGTTGTTCCTGAACACCGCCGGAGTGCTCTGTGAGGGGACCGGCACGAACGTGTTCGTCGGCGTCGGCGGCGGGCTCGTGACCCCGCCGCTATCGGCGGGCTGTTTGGCCGGCGTCACGCGAGACCTACTGCTCGAGCTCGGCGCGGGCGAGGAGGCCGACGTGTCGCCGGAACAGCTCGCGGCGGCCGACGAGCTCTTCCTCAGCTCGAGCACCCGTGACGTCCAACCCATCCACGAGATCGACGGCCGCTCCGTGCCCGGCTGCCCCGGCCCGCTCACCGAGAACGCGGCCGCCGCCTTCGCCGCCCTCGTCGCCCGCGACCTCGACCCCTAGCTCCCCCGTTGGTTCTGTCGGTGGTCATCCGTCCATAGACCCCATAACTACCGACAGAACGCAGGGGTCGTGGGTCGGGGCCGGATCAGGTCGAGCGGAGGTGGATGACGTCGCCGGCCGCGAGCGTCTCGCGGTTCCCGCGGCCGGTGTCGACGACGAGATGACCGTCGTCGGTGACATCCACGGCGGTCCCCTCGACCTCGCGGGTACCGAGGTCGACCCTCACTCGGCGATCGAGGGTGGCCGACCGCTGGCGCCACGCGGCCATGAGCGACGCCCGGTCGCCGCGGTCGACCAGCTCGCCATACCGAGTCTCCAACCGGCGGAGGAACGCGACGAGGATCGCCTCACGGTCGGCGACCACGCCCAGTTGGTTGAGCGCCACCGCCGTATCGCGGATCTCCTCCGGCAAGGGCGACGGCCACGTCACGTTGAGGCCGAGCCCGACGACGACCACGACGTCGGGCTCGCTCGGCGACGCCGGCCACGCCGCTTCTGCCAACACGCCGGCCAGCTTCCGCTCGCCGACGACGAGATCGTTCGGCCACTTCAGCGACGGCACCACCCCGGTCGCGTCCTCGACGCCCTCGGCCAACGCCAGCGAGGCCGCCATCGTCACGACCTCCGCGAGGACCTCGGGCGGACGCAGCAGCACGGTCATGAGCAACGACGCGGCCGGAGGTGCTTGCCACACGCGGCCCTTGCGGCCCCGGCCCGCGGTCTGGTGGTCGGCGACGACGACCACACCCTCGGGCGCACCGTCTCGCGCCAGCGCCATCGCGTCGTCGTTGGTCGACGCCGTCTCCGTCACCCACCGGACATCGGCGAACCGGGAACGCTCCAGCGCCGCGAAGTGGCGTCTGGCTCCTTCCCCCACCACGGCAACTAAACATAGGCCCCGTGTTCGCCAAGGTCCTCATCGCCAACCGCGGCGAGATCGCCGTCCGGGTGATCCGCGCGTGCAAGGAACTCGGCGTCACGTCGGTCGCGATCTACTCCGATCTCGACCGGGACGCCCTCCACGTTCGCCTCGCCGACGAGGCCTACTCGCTGGGCGGCCAGACCGCGGCGGAGAGCTACCTCAAGACCGACGCCATCCTCGACGTGGTCGAGCGCAGCGGCGCCGAGGCCGTCCATCCCGGGTATGGGTTCTTCTCCGAGAACACCGACTTCGCGCGAGCGATCACCGACCGGGGGGTCACGTTCATCGGCCCGCCCCCCGAGGCCATCGAGATCATGGGCGACAAGGTGTCGAGCCGCATCGCCGCCGAACGGGCCGGTGTCGCCGGCGTGCCGGGCACGAACACATTCCTCACGTCGCCCGACGAGGTCATCGCCTTCGGCGAGGCCCACGGCTGGCCGGTGGCGATCAAAGCCGCGTTCGGCGGGGGTGGCCGGGGCATGCGGGTCGTCGAGGTGGCGGCCGATGCCGCCCGCGCCCTCGAGTCGGCCCAGTCGGAGGCGCTCAAGGGGTTCGGGCGCGGCGAGTGCTACCTGGAGCGGTACCTCACGTGGCCCCGCCACGTCGAGATGCAGGTGTTCGGCGACACCCACGGCAGCTACGTCTGGCTCGGCGAGAGGGACTGCTCCTCGCAGCGGCGACACCAGAAGCTGATCGAGGAGAGCCCGGCACCGGCGCTCACCGCCGACACCCGCCGCGCCATGGGCGAGGCGGCGGTCAAGGTGGCCGAGGCCACCGGGTACGTGAACGCGGGCACCGTCGAGTTCCTGTACCAGGACGGCGAGTTCTTCTTCCTCGAGATGAACACCCGGCTCCAGGTCGAGCACCCGGTCACCGAGCTGGTCACGGGCATCGATCTCGTGGCCGAGCAGTTGCGGGTGGCGTCCGGTGAGGCGCTGTCGTTCACACAGGACGACGTTCTCGCGGCGAGCCGGGGCCATGCCATCGAGGTCCGGATCAACGCCGAGAATCCCGCGGGCGGGCGCTTCCTTCCTTCCCCCGGCAAGATCACCCGACTGCGGGTGCCGCAGGGGTTCGGCGTGCGCTGGGACGGCGGCTACGACCAGGGCGACGAGGTCAGCCAGTACTACGACAACCTCATCGGCAAGCTCGTCGTCTCGGGTACCGACCGCGACACCGCGATCCGGCGCATGATCCGCGCCCTCGAGGAGATGGAGATCGAAGGCGTGGCCACCACGATCCCGGCCGACCTCGTCATCCTCCGTCACCCGGACTTCGTGAACGGGACGCACTCCACCCGATGGGTGGAGGACACCCTCGACCTGTCGGAGGTCGCCGCGCCGGTCGCGCCGGCGCCCCCCGACGACGGTGACCCCCTCGTGCGACGCGACGTCGACGTGGAGGTGGACGGGCGCCGCTTCTCGGTCAGCGTGTGGGTGCCCGTCTCCGCCGGCGCGCCTGCGGCGCGCCCGACGGCCGGCGCGCCGGCGGCGAGACCGCGGCGAGCCGCGAGCGCGGGACACAGCGGCGGTGCGGCCGGGAGCGGCAACGTCACCGTGCCGATGCAAGGCACGATCGTCAAGGTGCTCGTCGCGGTGGGCGATGCCGTCGAGATCGGCACGCCGGTGTGCGTGCTCGAGGCGATGAAGATGGAAAACAACATCCCCGCCGAGAAGTCCGGCACGATCGCCGAGGTACGGGTGACGGCGGGTCAGTCCGTGGGCACCGGCGACATCGTCGCCACCATCGAATAACGGCGGCTACTCGGCCGCGTCCGCGAGGGCTTCGGCCAGGGCGGGGTGCACCAGCAGGCTCTCGACGATGTCGGTGACGCGCAGCCCGGCCGTCACCGCCAGGGCGATGACGGAGATGAGCTCGGCGGCGTGACGACCCACGATCGAGCCGCCGAGGACGACTCCGGTGGCCGGGTCGGAGAGGATCTTCACGAAGCCCCGCGGGTCGTTGTTGATCAGCGCCTTGGCCGACGCGGAGAACGGAACCTTGGTGGTGCGGATCTTGCGACCCTCGGCGAAAGCGTCGGCTTCGGCCAGACCGACGTCGGCGATCTCGGGCTCGGTGAAGATGGCCGACGCGGCCTTGTCGTAGTCGAGGTGGCGGTGCTCCCGGGTGTGCAGACCCATCACGTGCTCGGCGATCTTGCGCCCTTGCATCGACGCGACCGACGAGAGCGGCAGCTTCCCTGACACGTCGCCGGCGGCGTAGATGTCGGCCACGTTGGTGACGCAATGGTGGTTGATGGGGACGTATCCACCGTCGTTGACGTTCACGCCCGCGGCGTCGAGGCCGAGACTCTCGGAGTTGGGGATCGAGCCGATGGCGAGCAGGGCGTGCGAGCCGACCCCGACCCGCCCATCGTCGCAGCGGACCGACACGCCGCCGTCGTCGGTGCGGTCGATGCCAACGGCCCGCGCGCCCTTCAGCAGCCGGACCCCGCGGCGAAGGAACTCGTCCTCGAGAGCCGCCGCGACCTCGGGGTCCTTCGTCGGGAGCACCTGCTGGCGGCTGACCACGAGGGTGACCTGCGACCCGAACGAGGAGAACATGTGGACGAACTCCACGCCCGTTACCCCCGAGCCGATCACGACGAGATGCGAGGGCAGCTCGGGCGGCGGGTAGGCGTCGCGGGTCGTGAGAATCCGCTCGCCGTCGACCGCGGCCCACTCGGGGATGCGCGGCCGGCTGCCGGTGGAGAGGAGGATCGCATCGGCCTCGATCTCTTCGACACCGTCGGGTGTCTCGACCACCACCTCGTGCGGACCCTTGAGCCGCCCCGAGCCATGCATCATCCGCACGCCCTGGCTGTTGAGAAGGTCGACGACGGACCGCTGCAACTTGCCCGTGATCTCGGCAATCCGCCGCCGGACGGCCTCGAAGTCGAGCTCGGGGGCGAGCTCGTGGAGACCCATCCCACCGATGCGGCGGGAGAACGACATCGCCCCGCCGGTGGCGATCATCGCCTTGGACGGGATGCAGTCCCACAGGTGCGCCGCACCGCCGACGAGATCGCGCTCGACCAACGTCACGTCGGCACCGAGGCGGGCGGCGTGGGTCGCGGCTTGGTTGCCCGCCGGCCCGCCTCCGATGATCACGAACCGCACCGCCATCGAAACGAAGGCTACCCGCCGACCTTCAGGCGGCTTCGCGGACGAGACGCACGAGGCGGTGATCGGGCGTGAAGAGCCGCCGGGTGAGGCCGAGGCCGATCACCGACACCGTCGTGGCGACCGAGCCGAGGATGAGATACATGATCGCGGCCTGCACCTTGACGGCCGCCAGCGGGTCGACGCCCGCGAGGATCAGCCCGGTCATCGCCCCGGGGAGGAAGACGAGGCCCACCGCCTTCGTACTCTCGATCTGGGGGATCAGCGCGGTGCGGAGGGCGGTCCGGACGTACGGGCGGGCGGCTTGTGGCCACGGTTGACCGAGCGCGAGGCGGGCCTCGACCTCGGACCGCTTGTCCGACAGCTCACCGACGATGCGGCGAGCCGCCACCACCGTGCTCGACATCGAGTTGCCGATCATCATCCCCGCCAGGGGAACGACGGTGCGGCCCTCGACGGGGAAGACGTCGAGACCGAAGATCACGGCGAGGCTCACCGCCGCGCTGGCACCCATCGCGGCCAACGCAAGTCCGAGGATCGACGGGACTTCGGGGGCGCGTTGCCGGATCGTGATCGCGGCGAACCCGATCATCGCCACCACCCACACCCACGCCAGGGCGACCGGTGAATCGGGATCGACGACGAGTTTCAGTGCGTAGCCGACCGCGACCAGTTGCGCCATCGCCCGCGCCGACGACCAGACGATCGACGGCCCGAGGCCGAGCCGCTGCCGTTGTGAGATGGCAAGAGCGACGGCCACGAGCACCAGCGAGATGCCGAGCCCACCCCAACCGATGTCCGCTTCAGTCATCGGCGTCCGCCTCCGAGCGCCGGAACCGGCGGACCTGATCGGCGTCCGCGACCCGGCCGTCGACGACCACGATCTCGTGGTCGCCGACCCGCGCCGCCTGGGCCAGATCGTGCGTCACCCAGAGCACCGTTACTCCCGTGCCGGCCAGCTCGCGAGCGAGGCGCTCCAGGAGCCGGACGTTGTTAGGGTCGAGCGACGACGTCGGCTCGTCCATGAGTAGCACCTCGGGCCGGGTCAGCAGCGTCCTCGCCAGGCACGCGCGCTGCGCCTCGCCCCCCGACAGGTCGTCACCGGTTCGGTCGAGAAACCCAGCGTCCAGTCCGGCCCGCTCGAGCGCGTCGCCGACCGCCTGGTCGTCGCCGTCCGGGCGCGCCTCGAGCAGGTTGTCGCGCACGGTGCCGGGGAAGAGCGTCGGGCGCTGGAAGACCATCCCGACGCGCCGCCGTAGGGCCAGCGGATCGAGCGACGCGACATCCTCGCCTCGAAAGCGCACACAGCCTGACGACGGCACCTCGAGCCGGTTGCACAGCCGCAGCATCGTGGTCTTGCCGGCGCCGGACGGCCCCAAGAGCACGGTGACCCCGCCGGACGCCACGGAGGCCGTCACGCCGTCGAGGATGCGGGAGCCTCCGAGCTCGACGACCACGTCCTCGAAGGAGAACACCGGGTCGGGGGTCACGGACGGAGGCGACGGCGTCGCTCAGGAGGCGCCGGACGCCGCCGCGTAGGCCGCGCTCACGAGCTGGATCCGGCGGTGGATCTTCAGCTCCACCACACCCGTGTGCGCCAGCCCGAACACGTGCCGGGCGGTGTCGACGCCGGCGGGGATCTCGCCGAGCTCGTCCCGGGTGATCTTGACCTGGGTGGCGGTGATGAACTTGGTGCCCGCCGCGTGCCGAGTCCACGTCGCGTCGGCGCACAGGTCCGCGTCGCCGAGAGTCGGCACCCGATCGAGCAGGCTCTGGACCGCCGCCAGCGCGCTCGGCAGACGGTTGATGTATTCGTCGAGGCTCCACTCGGCGTTGGGCCGCACGTACACGCCGAGATGGTCGCCCGCGTACTCGACGCTCATGATCGTCGTGTCCGACGCCTTCAGGTAGTCGGCGAGCAACTGCCCGACCCGCGCCTCGTCGAGCACGCCCGACGTCGTGGCGGTGGAGGTGGTGTCGTCGGCGGCGCAGGAGGCGAGCAGGAGACCGAGCACGGTGGCCACCAGCCATCGGAACAGCGCACCAGGGCCCACCCGCCGGACCTTACCCGGACGCGAAGCGGTGCCCGCCGGGTGGCGGGCACCGCTTCTCGGGTCAATACAACCGGGGTACGGAGGTTCTACTGCTTGAAGGACGGGCCCGTGCCGCTGGCGACCGAGATGCTGGCGTCGAAGTACACCAGCGGGCGGTCGCCCGGGTTGCCGAACTGGAACGAGATGTCGGCAACGCCGCCCTGCTCGGACATGGTGGTGTTGAGGTACCAGAAGCCGTCACGAACCACGCCGACCTCGTCGACACCGTCGCTGTTCCAGTCGCCGGCGATCGGGACGTCGCCGACGTCGCCATAGCTGTAGACCGCGTCGGCGAAGCCGCCACTGAGGTCGAAGTCGAGGAACCACTGGTCGCCAGCGCTGGGTCGGGCTGCTCGGGCCCTTAGGCTGCACAACGATGGAAGAACGCAGCCTCGAAGACTGGCGGGACCTGGCGGCGAAGGAACTGGGCGCGGCCGATCCCGACAGCCTGGTGTGGGCGACGCCGGAAGGCATCCCGGTCCGGCCTCTCTACAGCGCAGACGATCTCTCGGGGATCGACCACGCGGGTGGCGTCCCGGGGTTCGAACCGTTCGTCCGCGGCGTGCGGGCCACCATGTACGCCAACCGGCCCTGGACGATCCGCCAGTACGCCGGTTTCTCGACCGCAGAGGAGTCGAACGCGTTCTACCGACGCAACCTCGCGGCCGGGCAAATGGGGCTGTCGGTGGCCTTCGACCTGGCCACCCACCGGGGATATGACAGCGACCACCCGCGCGTGGTCGGCGACGTGGGCAAGTCCGGCGTCGCCATCGACTCGGTCGAGGACATGAAGATCCTCTTCGACGGGATCCCGCTCGAGCGCATGAGCGTGTCGATGACGATGAACGGCGCGGTCCTTCCCGTGATGGCGTGCTTCGTCGTCGCCGCCGAGGAACAGGGCGTCAGCCCGGCGCAGCTCACCGGCACCATCCAGAACGACATCCTCAAAGAGTTCATGGTCCGCAACACCTACATCTATCCGCCGGAACCGAGCATGCGCATCGTGGCGGACATCATCGAGTACGCCGCCGGGCACATGCCCCGCTTCAACTCGATCTCCATCTCCGGCTACCACATGCACGAGGCGGGCGCGACCGCGGATCAGGAGCTTGGCTTCACGATCGCCGACGGCCTCGAGTACATACGCGCCGCGCTCGACCGTGGGCTGTCGATCGACGCCTTCGCCCCTCGCCTCTCGTTCTTCTTCGGCATCGGCATGAACCTCTTCATGGAGGTGGCCAAGCTCCGGGCCGCCCGCCTGTTGTGGTCGCGGGTGATCGGTCAGTTCTCGCCGCAGAACCCGGCGTCCTCGATGCTGCGGACGCATTGCCAGACGTCGGGTGTGTCGCTCACCGAGCAGGACCCGTACAACAACGTCGTGCGCACCGCGTACGAGGCGCTGGCCGCCGTCCTCGGGGGCACGCAGTCGCTCCACACGAACTCGTTCGACGAGGCCATGGGGCTCCCCACCGACTTCTCGGCCCGGATCGCACGGAACACGCAACTCATCCTGGCGGAAGAGACCGGCGTGCCCAAGGTCGTCGACCCGCTCGGCGGCTCGTACTACGTGGAGCGTTTGACCGCGGATCTGGCCGCGAAAGCGTGGGCGTTGCTCGAGGAGGTCGAGGCCGCCGGCGGCATGACGAAGGCCGTCGCGTCGGGCCTGCCGAAGCTACGGATCGAGGAAGCGGCCGCCCGTCGCCAAGCCCGCATCGACCGCGGGGAAGACGTGATCGTCGGCGTCAACAAGTACCGGTCGGCCGACGCCGACCACGTCGATGTCCTCGCCATCGACAACACGAAGGTCCGCGACCAGCAGGTGGCGCGCCTGGCCACGCTTCGCGCCGAACGCGACCAGGCCACGTGCGCCGAGGCCCTCCGCCGGCTGACTGAAGGGGCGCGGAGCGGGGCCAACTTGCTCGAGCTGTCGATCGACGCGGCCCGCGCCCGGGCTACCGTCGGCGAGATCTCGGACGCGCTCGAGGAGGTCTTCGGTCGTCACCGGGCCGAGGTGCGGAGCATCTCCGGGGTGTACAGCGCGGCCTACGAGGGTGACGAGGCGTTCGAACAGATACGGGCCGACGTCGCCGCGTTCGCCACCGACGAGGGCCGTCAACCCCGCATCCTCGTCGTGAAGCTGGGCCAGGATGGGCACGACCGGGGCGCCCACGTCATCGCGACGGCGTTCGCCGACCTCGGCTTCGACGTCGACGTCGGTCCCCTCTTCCAGACCCCCGAGGAGGCCGCCCGCGACGCCGTCGAGAACGATGTGCATGTGGTCGGGGTGTCGTCCCAGGCCGCCGCGCACAAGACGCTCGTTCCGCAGCTGATCGCCGCCCTCCACGCTGGGGGAGCCGACGACATGGTCGTCGTCTGCGGGGGCGTCATCCCGCCACAGGACTACGAGTTCCTGCGCGACGCCGGCGTGGCCGCCGTGTTCGGGCCGGGAACCAACATCCCCGAGGCCGCCCGACGCGTCCTCGAGCTCGTCCGGCAGCGCCGCCCCGCAGCATGACGGGAGCGACGGCCATCGCGGCCTCGTGACCAACCCGACCGCCACCCTCGTCGAGAAGGTGAGGTCCGGCGACCGCAGAGCGCTCGCGCAGGCGATCACCCTTGTGGAGTCCACGCGGCCCGACCACCGAGCCGAGGCCGATGCCGTCCTCGACGCGCTGCTGCCTGCGGCCGGCGCTGCGATCCGGGTGGGCATCAGCGGGGCGCCCGGCGTCGGCAAGTCCACCTTCGTCGAAACCCTCGGCACGCACCTGACTGCGCACGGCATGACGGTGGCCGTGTTGGCCGTCGATCCGTCCAGCGCGCGGTCCGGCGGATCGATCCTCGGCGACAAGACCCGAATGACGGAGCTGGCCCGCAACCCCGCGGCCTTCATCCGGCCCTCGCCGTCTCGCGGGACGCCGGGAGGCGTGGCCCGTCGTACGCGCGAGGCAATGCTGTTGTGCGAAGCCGCGGGGTTCTCGGTCGTGTTGGTCGAGACGGTCGGCGTCGGACAAGCCGAGATCGACGTCGCCGACATGGTCGACGTGTTCGTTCTGCTCGTGGGGCCGGGTGCCGGCGACGACCTCCAGGCCATCAAGCGGGGCGTGATGGAGCTGGCCGACGTCATCGTCGTCACGAAGGCCGACGGGGCCCTCGCCGATGCGGCGTGCCGGGCCGAAGCGGACTACGCCCATGCCGTCGGCCTCCTTCGACCGAAGCACGCGGTCTGGGCGCCACCGGTGGTCGCGTGCTCGGCGCTCACGGGACGAGGAGTGCCGGAGGTGTGGTCGGCGATCACGGCCTGTCACGCGGCCATGCGCGAGGCGGGCGCGCTCGAGGTCCTGCGGGCTGAGCAGGCCAAGGCCTGGTTGTGGACCGAGGTCCGGCACGAGCTGCTCGCGCGCCTGCTGGCCGCGCCCGCGGTCGAGCAGGCCGCGAAAGCGATCGAGCGGGCGGTGGCCGCCGGCCAGCTCGCGCCCGCGGCCGGAGCCACCGCGATCCTCGCCGCGTACGAAGCTCCTGCCGGCGATCCTCCGTCGAGCTGAGCTCTCGCCGCGCCTATTCGGCGCGGGTCAGTCCCGTCGGGGTCGAACGCGGCCCGCCAGCGCGCGGACCCCCGCCATCGTCCTCCGCTTCAGCACGATCAGTTTGGCTTCCCGCGGCGAGACGAGCATCCCGCGGGTGCGGTCCGCCGGCGCCGGCACCAGCGCAGTCGCCTCGGCGGCGGCGAGCGATGCCAGTTGTCGCTCTCGGCGCTCGGCAGGTATCGATTCGCGCGGGAGTCGCTCGAGCGCGCAGAAGAACTCGAGCTCGCCCGGCGCGGTAGGGCAGAACTCGACGACGGCGAACGACGTCAGTCCGAGCCTGAACAGCGTGCGGAGCGTGGCGAGAAACGAGTCGGGCGTGAACACCCAGCAGTGCACGTCGAAATAGTCGTCGCTGGCCGCGGCCTTCCGCGCCCACTCCAACCCTCGCTCGGCGTCGTCGTCGACACCCTGGAAGTCGTACTCGCCGGCCCACGCCGCGGCCGCGTCGACCGACTCGATGCGGGCATAGAAGTCGAACACCGTCCCCGGACTCGGGCGCGTGCTCCCCGCCAGCCACGCACCGACGACGTCGGCGGGATCCGTCTCGCGCCGCCGGATGTCGAAGCAGAACCGCTTGTCGGGGATGGCGAGGCTCACGACACCGCCGTCCTTCAGCACGTCGGCCAGCTGGTCCAGCCAGCCCACCAGATCGGGAACGTGTTCGATGACGTGCGACGCCACCACCCAGTCCACCGGACCTCGACCCTTCAGCGCGTCGACGAGCGGCTCGTCGTGCCACACGACATCGACGTCGACGATGTCCTCAACGTTCGTGTGACCCTCGTACTTCGCATGGAGGGCGGTCGTGTCGGCGTGGTCGACGTACAGCACGTCGGCCATCGACCGATCGACGACCGGATGGTGAAGGGCGCCGATCTCGATGCCTGTTCCCGACAGATCGCCGAGCGGGGCGAGGATGCGCTCCTGTCGGTTCACGCTCGCGGGGCGTTGCGGCCCATGACGATCAACACGTTGTTGCGCCATGGTGGGATGCGCGCCTCGACGACCCTGCCGAACTCCGGTAACGCCGAGTCGACGAGCGACTCGAGCTCGTCTCGTGCGGGGAACGCGACGCCGCGGTCGCCGGAGACGTAGCGGTCGGCGACGTACACGAGGCCATGGCCGAGGTTGCGGCCGCGTTCCCAGTCCTTGATCGCGAGCAGCCCATCGGCCGCGGTCAGTCGGGCCGCGTGCTCGAGAAGCTCGACCCGCTGGTCGCCGGGTACGTGATGCAACACATCGACGATCACGACCAGATCGAACGGCAATCGGTCTTCCTCGAGCAGCTCACCGGTGGCCATCGATCGGAACTGCACATGGTCACGCGGCCCGCGGAACAAGCGGCCCGGCGTGGGCGCGATATCGATGCCGAGGTACGACGCCGACGGGAACACGGCGAGCAACTCGTTGGCGAAGGTGCCGTCGCCGCAGCCGATCTCCAGGACGCTGCCAGGCGTGACGATGCTCGCCAAGGTCGCGGCGAGGTCGGCGATGTTGATGAACGCGGACCGGTACAAGTTCGCCGCCGGCAGTTCGAGCGCGCCGAGCCGGTGCCGAATGCTGGTGCCAATGCCCACCGTTCCTCCCTCAGGTCCGTCGGCCGCGGCGTACGACGAAGCTAGCCCGGACCACAAACCACGAGCGCAGCGGCCGAGGGCCGGCCCGGGTTGGCTCCCTGTCCGACCTCGACGCGATCTCTCGCGCTCCTATCCCTCCCGGTGCCCTGAGCCGTCACGTTCCCGATGTCCTCGATTGCCGAGGCCGGCACGGCCTCGGCAATCCCCGACGGTCCGCACCCGATGCGGTCCGTCACCCGTGCCGCGCCGTAATGTTCGCCGGCATCAGCGCGTATGTCCGTCATCCCCATCGGCTCGACCCCGCCGTGACGGAAGCCGCCTGAGCCGATCGTGGCGAGCCGTCTCCTGGCGAAGAGCACCGAGGTCCTGGCCCGGCACACGAGCCGCCGCGGGTTCCTGGCGCGCAGCGCCGTCGTCGGATCGGCGCTCACGGTCGCGCCGGTTCGTTTTCTGGTTCGCCCGGGCACCGCCTACGCCGCGGTGTGCAACTGCACCGGTAGCAGTTGCGAGTGCGGGTCCCTGTGCTGTGACGGCTACACCGAGTTCTGCTGCACCCTGACCGGTGCCAACACGTGCCCGCCGGGGACGGCGGCCGGGGGCTGGTGGAAGGCCGACGGCTCCGGGCTGTGCGGTGACGGCCCGCGCTATTACCTCGACTGCAACGTGGTGCCGCCCGCACAGCCGTGCAGCTGCGGCTGCGGTCTCGGCCGCTGCGATCTTCGGCGCGCATGTTGCACGCAGTTCCGGTACGGCCAGTGCCACCCGGAAATCGGCACGATGGGCCCGATCATGTGCCGCGTCGTCACGTGCACGCCTCCATGGCAGTTCGATGCCTCGTGCAGCACCGCTGCGCTCATCGACAACGCCACCCGCTTCCACGACGCGCCGTGCCTTCACGAGACTCCTCCGGTGAAGGGGCCGCCGCGCCTGCGCACCGGCGGGTGGTACGTGCGGTACTCGCTCGACGGCGGCGCGGCCAACCTGTCGTTCGGCTACGGCGCCCCAGGCGACATCGCGGTCGTCGGCGACTGGGACGGCGACGGCATGGAGAGCCCAGGGGTGTTCCGCGACGGCGGGTGGTACCTGCGCAACAGCAACACCTCCGGCCCCGCCGACCTCGTGTACTCGTTCGGCGATCCGGGTGACTGGCCGGTGGTCGGCCGATGGGTCGTCGACGACCCCAAGACGTACGTTGGCGTGTACCGCAACGGTGCGTTCTACCTTCGCACCAGTCACACGTCCGGACCCGCCGACCTCCAGTTCGGCTACGGCGTCCCCGGCGATGTCCCGATCGTCGGCGACTGGGACGGTGACGGAGTCGAGAGCCCGGGCGTGTTCCGCGACGGCGCGTGGTATCTGCGCAACACCAACACGCCCGGTCCCGCCGACGTCGTGTACTCCTTCGGCGATCCCGGCGACACGCCGGTGGTCGGCCGATGGATCCCCGACGATCCCGCGACGTATGTCGGCGTGTATCGCAACGGTGCGTTCTACCTTCGCACCAGCCACACGTCTGGACCCGCCAACGCCCAGTTCGGCTACGGCGTGCCCGGCGACATTCCCCTAACCGGCTGGTGGCGGCAGCGCCAGTCCACCGACGCGGTCGCGGTGGCGCGCTGAGCCGAGTCGCCGCGCTGAGGGGGCGCGGCTGGTTGCTTGGCTCGTTGTGTCCTGTCTTTGGCCCTTGTGCTGAGACACGCACTCCGTCACTATTGGCCGGGCGCGCCACCTGAGGCGCTTCAGCGGGCGGATCCCTTCTAAGTGGAAGACCGGGTGATGGGCTGAGGTACTCGAACCGATGGGCGGCCGCGTCGATCGCGCTCGTGGTCGTCACCCTAGGGTTGCCGGCGGCCGCGGTCGCCGGTCCAACCCGAGACTGGACGGCCGGCGTTCGTGCCCACGCCGGCGGACATCCCCGGCTGGCGTCGTCATTGCGCGACGACCTCGAGGCGGGCGGTCCGGTCAGCGCCGCCGTCACCGCGGGAGCGACGCCGTCCGCGCCCGCGGCGGAGAGCGTGACCGTGGTCGTCGAAGCATCCGACACCGCCGCGGCGAGCAGTGCGGTCGAGAGCGTCGGCGGCGTCGTGAACGAGTCGCTCACGGGCCTCGTGCAAGCCGACGTGCCTGCGAATCAGTTGGCCGTGCTCGCCGATGCCCGGGGGGTGCGACACGTGCGCGAGCCGTATGTGGCGGTGCCCGCAGTCGAGTCCGAAGGCGTCGCGTCCATCGGCGCGGACGCCTGGCAGGACGACGGCCGGACCGGCTTGGGCGTGAAGGTGGCGATCGTCGACGGCGGTTTCGTTGGCTACGCCGGCAAGCTCGGCACCGAGCTGCCTGCCAGTGTGGAGACGGACTTCACCCGCTGCGGCGGGACGGCCAACGGGACCGACCACGGCACCGCGGTCGCCGAAATCGTGCACGACGTCGCGCCGAACGCGTCGCTGTTCCTCGTTTGCATTGTCACCGACGTCGACTTCGTCAGCGCGACCGCCACCCTCAACGCGGCCGGCGTCAAGGTCGTGAACGCGTCGATCGGATGGACGCAGACGGGGCGGGGCGACGGGTCGGGCGGCACGAACACGCCGGCCGGGGCCGTCGCGTCCTTGCGCCGCCAGGGGATCCTGTATGTCGGCGCCGCCGGCAACAGCGGCGCCACCCATTACAACGTGCTCGGGGTCGGCGACAACGAGCAGGGCACGAGTTTGGCCGATCTGGTCGACATCTCACCCGACGACCGGCTCACCTTCGCGCTCGCCGGCGGCGAGACCGGGGCAGTCACGCTCCGATGGGACGCATGGCCTACTACACACCTGGACTTCGATGTCTATGTCGGCAACGACCTGTGCCCTTTCATCGGCGCCGGCGACGACGACCAGTCGACCAACGGCGGCGAGCCCGTGGAGTTCGCGCCGTTCACGAACTGCAGCGGCTCGACCCAGATCTTCGAAGTGATCGTGAACCGCTACAGCGGCACCGGAACCCCGCGCCTCGACCTCTTCCTCGACGGTTTCGTCGGCTCGCTCGAGCACACGAGCGGGGGTGGGATCGTCGAACCGGCGACGTCGCCAGCGGTGCTGGCGGTGGGCGCGTTCTGTCACCTCGACGGCCAGGCGGAGTCCTACAGCAGCCGGGGTCCCACGATCGACGATCGCGTGAAGCCGGATATCAGCGGCCCCGACGGAACATCGAGCAGCGTGTACGGATCGAGCCAGCCGTCGTGCCAGGGCGGGTTCACCGGCACATCGGCGGCGACGCCCCATGTGGCGGGCGCGGCCGCGCTCGTCCGCGAGGTGAACCCCGGGCTCGACGTCGCCGAGCTCCAGCAGCTTTTGGAGGACTCGACCGTTGACGCCGGCGCGGCCGGTCGGGACTCGGTGTACGGCGCCGGGCGTCTGCTGTTGGGCGACCCCGCCGCGTCCAGGCCCCCACCTGCTCAGCCCTACACGCCGGTGGCACCACTGCGCCTGTTCGATTCTCGACCGGGTGCGCTCGGCGCCGCAGAGGCGGCGTTCGGGCCCTCCGGACGCACCACTCCGCTCCCGAGTGGGGGTGAGATCGCGCTGCAGGTGCGGGAGATCGCAGGGGTGCCGGCCGACGCCACCGCCGTGGTCCTCAACGTCACCGTGACCGAGCCGACCGCCGGAGGATTCCTCACGCTCTATCCCGGCGGCGTGCGGCCGAACACGTCCAACCTCAACTTCATACCGGGCCAGACCGTGGCCGGGTCGGTCACCGCGACCGTCGCGGCCAACGATCGCATCCGGATCTTCAACTCGTTCGGCACCACCCATGTGATCGTGGATCTGACGGGCTGGTACGGACCGACGAGTACGTCGGGACCGGCGACGAACCGCTTCACGCCGTTGGCCAACCCGGCACGGGCCATCGACACCCGACCGGGCACCCTCGGCTATGCCGAGGCTGCGTTCGGGCCGTCGGGTTGGACCACACCCGTGGCAGGTGGTGCGGAGATCGTCGTCGAGGTCGCGGGGCTGGGCGGCGTCCCCGCCGACGCCACGGGCGTGATCCTCAACGTCACCGTGACCGAGCCCACGGGCGGAGGTTTCCTCACGCTCTACCCGAACGGCGTCTCCCGACCGTCGACGTCGAGCATCAACTTCGTGCCGGGCCAGACCGTCGCCAACCTCGTCGTCAGTGCGGTCGGCTCGGGCGGCAAGGTCCGCCTGTTCAACTCGTTCGGGCAGACGCACATGATCGTGGACACCATCGGTTGGTTCCGATCAGGGTCAGGCGCGGGCTACGTCGCCCTCGATCCGCCGCGGCGCGATCTTGACACCCGGTCCGGCAACGGGCCCCGCCTCGGCGCGCTCGCCGGCGGCGCCACGTTCGAGCTGCAGGTGGGTCACTACTACGGCGTGCCGGGCGACGCGGCCGCCGTCGTGCTCAACGTCATCGCCGTACAACCCACGGCGTCCGGCTTCCTCACGATCTTCCCGGCCGGGCAGAGTCGCCCCTCCTCATCCAACTTGAACTTCACGCCCGGGGCGGTCGTCCCGAACGCGGTGGTCGCTGGCCTGGGAAGCAACGACAAGGTTGCCTTCTTCAACTCGTTCGGCATCACCCACGTCGTCAGCGACCTGTCGGGCTACTTCATCGACCCGGCCCTCCAGCCGGTGCCGCCGGCGTAGGCCTTAGGGCCGCCACGCCAGCGGCACGTGCTGCGCGCCGCCGACCACGAACTCTGAGTCGGTGAAACTCGTCGGCATTGACGTTCTTCAAGAACCAACTGGTGACGAGCAGCGCGAAGGCGCGGAAGACGCCGGCGTGTCGACACCGTCACCTTCCCAATCGCCGACGACGGGCAGGTCGCCGGGATCGCCAAGGCCGATGACGGTGTCTGCTACTCCCGTCGAGTTCTCGTTGCGGAGATACCACGCGCCCCGCGATACACGCCCGGCGTTTCGACTCCGTCGCCGTCCCAACCGCCGACCAGCGCGACATCACCGGGACCGCCTGGTCGTGTCCACCAAACCGCTTGGGGCTCCCCGAAGATGACGTCGTCGAGCGTCACGACCTCGCACCAGTCGACACCTTCCAGCGGTGGACCGATGTAGGTGCTCGTGGGTGAAAAGGTCAGGTAGAGGTGGGCACGCGCGATGCGGGGCTCGGCGCAGACCACCCCCGAGAACGACAGCCCGTGGTCCGCGGCCGCGAACGTGAGCCGATCGAGGATGGCGTCTGCTGCCTACTTGGCGTCACATGCGGGTCTTACAGGCCGCGCACGACTCCTGGGGTCGACGTAGCGTTGCCGTCGAAGTCGCCGGCGAGGGGGACGTCGCTCGGCGCCCCGTAGCCGAAGGCGGCGACGTCGGCGACACCACCGGAGCGGGGGGCGTTCCGCAAGTACCACGCACCACTGCGGACGACGCCAACCGTGTCGACGCCGTCACCGTTCCAGTCCCCGACCACCGGGCGGTCGCCCGGCTGCCCGTAGCCGAAGACGAGGCTCGCGATGCCGGACTGGTTCGTGTCAGTGAGGTACCACCCGCCGGACCGGTACACCCCGACCGTGTCGATGCCGTCGCCGTTCCAGTCGCCGACGACGGGGACGTCGCCCGGTCCCCCGTACGAGAAGGCGACGGTTGCGGTCCCCGACGAGTTCTGGTTGCGAAGGTAGAACGCGCCAGCCCGGAAGACGCCGGGTGTGTCGACACCGTCACCGTTCCAGTCGCCACAGACCGGGACGTCGCTCGGGATGCCGTAGGAGAACACCACGTCCGGGTCGCCCGGCGGGAAGTTGCTGTTCCGCAGCGACCACACGGCGTTGTGCACCGCGCCGGGCGTCGAGAAGGTGTCGCCGTTCCAGTCGCACAGCATCGTCAGATCGCCGCGCTGCCCGTAGGCCAGCGAGCCGTCGGCGACACCGGCGGTGTTCGAGTTGCGCAGGAACCATTCGGGGCCCGCCGGCGTGATGAAGAACCAGTCCGAGCGGAGCGCGAACGCCGACCGGAAGGAGTCACCCGAAACGGTGACCGCGCGTGTCGAGCCCCAGATCGTGACATCCACCGAGCGCCCGCCGCCGTCGCCGAGGCCGTTGCGCCGGACGACCTCGATGCCTTGCAAGGTGCCGACGCCGTACGTGCTCTCGACCGCGCTGGCCGACAGCGTCGTGCCCCAGTTGTGGTAGGGCGACGCGAAGTCGCCATCGTCGGGCACGGCAGGAAACGCACATGTGCCGCAGGTCGGTGTCCCGTTCGTGTAACCGCCGGACGACGCCGAGAACTCGGTGCGCGCGAGTCGACCGTCGCCGTAGCGCAGCACCTCTCCCGCGGTCGCGGCGACGGCGGCATCGGTGGACGGCTGTTCGAGGCGGCTGCCGTTGAGCCCTGCGCCCCCATATACCTGGCAGAAGATGTCGTCGCACGTCTTCGCCCACGCGAACCGAGTACCGCCCTCGCCGCCCTCGGCCAAGCCGTAAGACCGGGCCGCGACCGCCTGCGCCTCGAGGGGCGCGGCCGGCCACGAGGCCGGGGACTCACGGGGAACCACGCCGCGGACGTAGTCGTCGACACCGACGAGGTTCACGACCTTCAGGCCACCGCTCTCGACCAGCTTGAGCTGCCCTCGGTAGTTGCGCTCACCGTTCGCGGTGCACGCGGCGATCAGCTTGCCGAGGTCGTTGCCGGGCGACGCGACGTCCGAGCGGATCACGTACGTCGGGTCGAGGAGCACGGGTCCCCATTCACCCCGGCTGTCCCCGGCGCATCGGTTGTATCGCGTCCAGAAGACCCACTGACCGCCGGCGTCTCGGGTGATACGGGCCCCGCTCCCGCCCGACACTTTCACGTGCCCGACCCAGAAGTCCGACGACGAGGTGACCACGAGATCGGCGCCGTCGAGCGCCTTCAGCCAGACCGAGATCGGCTGCTGCGGGTTGACCGGCGCGGGGGCGGTGGTGCCGTAGAAATGCCCGAGGATCTGGCCACTGGTCCATCCCGCACCGGTCGCGTAGCCGTAAGCGCCCCACTGCCCCATGCCGCGGCCGTGCCCCCAGCCATGACCCGTGACGGTGATCGTCGTGCTCGGATCGGCCTGGCCGACGGTGGCCTCGGCGGACGGCACAGCGAGGGCTCCGCCGGCGACACACGCGGCGGCCACCAACGCGGCCGACCATCGCCGCTCAGAACGCGAACGCCACATCGGCGACTCCGCTCGTCGTCGCATTGCGGAAGTACCAGTACGCGCCGCGGGCGACACCGGGGCCATCGGCGCCATCACCGTTCCAATCGCCACTCAACGGCTTGTCCGACGGCGCCCCGAACCCAAACGTCAACTGGCCGACGCCCGTGGTCGGCGTCTTCCGCAGATACCAGCCACCGCCACGCACCACGCCGATCCCGTCGCCGGCCTTCCCATCCCAGTCGCCCACGACGGGGCGATCGCCGCCCACGCCATACAGGAAGACCCTCGACGCGATGGGCGCGCCGTTCACGTCCACGAGGTACCACGTCGCCTCCCGGACGACGCCGACCGAGTCGCCGGTCAACCCGTCCCAGTCGCCCACGACCGGGATGTCCGTGGGGTTCCCGTAAGAGAACGTGACGTCCGCGGTCCCCGACGTCGTGGAGTTGCGCAGGTACCACGCGCCTCTGCGGAACACGCCGGGGGTGTCGACACCGTCATCGTTCCAGTCGCCGCAGATCGGGACGTCGCCCGGTCCTCCGAAGCTGATGGCCAACTGCACCGGGCCTTCGCTGTTGTCGTTGCGGATGTACCAGGCGCCGGCCACGAAGGCCGCGGGTGTGTCGTGACCGTCACCGTCCCAGTCGCACACGAGGCGGGTGTCGGGTTGTCGCGAGATGTCGGCCGCGACGTCTCGCCGCAGTTGCGGTATGAGCGCGTACAGGTACTTGCCGGGACACGCGGTCGTGTTGGTGTCGCGGTGTCCCTCGACGTTGTCGACCACGACCGGGGTGCCGACGGGCCAGCGGGAGCTGGGGCTATCACCCGCGATCTCCGCCGTCGTCCCCAGCGGGTCGACGCCGTGATAGGCGAGCTTCCACACCAACAGGCGCCGCAGCGCGTCATACGTCGCGGCAGGGACCGGGTCGGTCTCGAAGTTGCCGATGACCGAGACGCCGGTGCTCCCGCTGTTGAAGCCCCCGGTGTGGCCGCCGATGACCGCCTTGTTCATGCCCCCGAACCGGCCCTCGAAGATCTGGCCGTAGCGATCGACGAGGAAGTTGTATCCGATGTCGCACCAGCCGTTGCTGAAGACGTGGAACTGGTAGATCCCGCGCACGAGCGCGGCCGAATCGCTCGGCAGGTACGTGTTGCTGTTCACGGTGTGGTGGATCACCGCGAAGCGAACACCGCTGGCGTAGTGCGGCTGCCCGTCGCAGGCAGGGGCGTTCGCGGTGCGCCACGACTCGTCGGCCTGCCACTGCTGGCGGCTGATGATGAACGGAGGTTGCGGGAGTCCCTCGACCGCCGTCGTCGTGAGGACGCCGCCGCCGTGAGCGGCATCCTCGGTGTCGATGGCGTGGAGCCGCAGGTTCGACACCCGACCCGAGGCAACGCGGACCTGTACGCGTCGGAAGTCGTGTCCGAGCCACGCCGGTCCGGCGTACGCGTGGTCGCTGTACTCGGGACTCGTGCGATCGGGCTGGTCCGTGTTCGAGCTTTCGAGCTCGAGCCACTCCGTCCATTGATCGCCGACCCGAGCGCGAACCTCGAGGGTCGCTTCCGTACGCCCGTCCCAGGTGAAGCCGACCATCTCGGCGTCGAGCCCGACATCGCGATCGGCTTGGAATGCGGGACCGAGAGCCCGAGCAGAGAGAAGGAGGACACTGCTCTCGACGTGGGGTCTGCCCGCTCGGGGACCGACGCCGACCACGAACATTGCGACCGTCGCCAGCGCCACCAGGCACCGAAGCGCCCGAGCACCGATCCGAATGACGTTCCTGGCGATCGGGCGGGGAATCACCTGGTCTCCTGGCTGGGCGGGTCACGAGATTCGACACTCACCGCCCGGCCACGGAGTTTCCGTCGAAGACGAGACCGCGCCCGAGCGACGAGCAGGGGGACTCCGCCGTCGCGAAGATAGCGCAGGGCCAGGCGCGTGTCCGCTCGCAGCCCGCGCCGGGAGCTCAGTTGGGCCGTGATGCCGAGGTGGATGGCCCGGTCGGGATCGGCGAGGTCGGGAGCGCGACGAGGCGATCGGCAAAACTCGATCAAGGGCGCGAGGACGACGCTCCAGTGCAACTCCGGAACGATCGTGGCGATGTTGGCGCGACATCGTTGGATCAGCTCGTCGTCGCACAGCAGTCGCTCGAGCGCCCGTTCGAGCGCGTCGACGTCGCCCGGCGGGACCGTCAGCCCGAGGGCTCGCTCCTCGATGAGCGCTCCCAAGGCATCGCCACCGGTGCTGACCACCGGCAGACCGGCCCAGAAGTAGTCGAGGATCCGCGTGCGATACGAGAACTCGGTCTCCACATGGTGGAGATGTGTGCTGACCCCGACGTCGGCGTCGAGGAGGAACCGGGCGCGCTCGGCGAACGGCACCCAGGCGTCGTTGAAGAACACATGAGTCCCGGTGATGGCCAACGTGTCGGCCAGTTGCCGAGCTTCGTGGGCCATCCGCATCGTCGGGATCTCGGGGTTGGGGTGCCGCAATCCCATGAACACGAGACGGACGTCGGGCAGCCTTTGGCGTAGCCGGTCGATCGCGCGGATCAAGGTGAGCGGGTCGAACCAGTTGTAGATGCCGCCACCCCACAGGACCACCCGGTCGTCGACGCCGATCCCCGGTATGACCCCTTTGACCAAGCCGTGCTCCATCCGGGGAGGCTCCTCGTCGACGCCGAAGGGCACGACGGCCACCAGGCGCCCGAGTGACTCGTCCTCGTCGTAGGTGGCGGGGTTGATGCGACCGAGCGCCGCGAGCTGGCCGAGCCAGAAGTCGCGCTGCCGCGCGCTGGCGCACATGAGGAAGTCGCCGCGCAGGAGTTGCTCGTTGAGAACCGTCGTCGTGTCGGCCACGGCTTGCCAGCGGGCGTCCTCCGACCCCGACTCGTGGCCCTGCTCGAGCTGCTCGAGGTGCATCGGGTCGTAGATGTCGGCGACGAGCACCTTGTCCGAACCGGAGAGGTAGGGCCGCCCCGCCAGGATCCAGCCTTGGAACACGAAGACGTCGCACCAGTCCATCACCCGGCGCAGTCCCTGCTCACTCACCGTCTCGACCGACACGAGGTCGTCGCTCAGGTCGGCGCGGCCGGTGGTCACCAGGCGGACGTTGTGCTCCGCGGCGAGAGCTCGCGCCACCCGCAAGGCCCGGATCGCGGGTCCTGCCATCCGCGTCGACAACGTGTCCGCGGTCGCGACGACGATGTTCCGCGGATTAGGGGGCGGCGTTGTCACACCCGGGCGTCCCGGACGCGTTCGGGACCGTCGTCGCGCCGGCAACCGACCACGTCCCTCCGAGCGACACGATCCCTCCGAACGTCTCGTGCGGGACACCCGGTTCGACGTCGAAGCGCAGCACCCGTTGCTGGAAGTCGAAGACGTGCAGCGCGGCGTGGTCGACGAGGGAGACGGTGACGTCGTACGTGCCGGGCAGCAGGAGGCAGCGGTCGACTCGAAGGTCGAGGGTGCCAGCGCCCTCGATGGCGTCGACCACATAACCAGCTTCGCGGGTGTTCGGACCGGTGACATGGATCCCGCTGAGCGTGTGAATGGCGACGCCGAACACGGGCTTGGGGACTCTCTCACGCGCGCGCCAGTGGAGCCGGAACGTGACACTGTCGCCCGTGCGCATCCTGGCGGTCGGAAGCCCGGCAGGGCCAAGCAGCTCGGCGCGCTCGATGACAGCCTCGCCCGATCCCCAACGCGCCCCGGCACCGGCTTCGCCACCCCGCCCCTCGTGGGCCTCGCCCACGTACGCGTCGATGACCTCGCCCGCATCGCCTCGGGCGCGTATCCGCCCGTGCTGCAGCCACAGCACTTGGTCGCACATCGTCCTCACTGACGCCATGCCGTGCGACACGATGACGATCGTCTTCTCCTCGGCTCGCAACTCGGAGAACTTCTCCGCACACCGGGTCTGGAAGGCCTCGTCGCCCACCGCCAGCACCTCGTCGACGAGCAGGACATCCGGCTCGACGTTGATCGCGATCGAAAAGCCGAGCCGTACATACATGCCGGACGAGTAGTTCTTCACGGGCGTGTCGATGAAGCGTTCGAGCCCGGCGAACTCGACGATCTCGTCGAACTTGCTGCGCACCTCGCGCTTCGACATACCGAGGATCGACGCGTTGAGGTAGACGTTCTCGCGCCCGGACAGCTCGGGGTGGAAGCCCGCGCCGAGCTCCAGCAGCGCGGAGAGCTTGCCGTTCACTTTGATCGCGCCCCGATCGGGACGCAGGATCCGGGCGATGCACTTCAGCAGCGTGCTCTTCCCGGAGCCGTTTTCTCCGACGAAGCCGACGGTCTGACCGGGCATAACAGCGAACGACACACCGTCGAGGGCGAGGAACTCCTCGAAGGCCGCCCGGCGTCCGCGCATCAACGTCGCCTTGAGGCTCTGGTTTCGTTCGGCGTAGATCCGGAACCGCTTCATTACGTCGTCGACGACGATGGCCGGCTCGGGACTCACAATTCCTCCGCGAGCCGCGGCTCCCAGTGGCGGAAGCCTGCGTAGCCGATCACCAGACACGCCACGGTGACACCGACGAGGTATGCGATCTCACCCAACGGCGGCATGCGCAGGTCGTACAGCAGGTCGCGGTATGCCTCGACGAAGCCCACCATCGGATTGAGGTGATAGAGCGTGACCAACGGCAGCGCCGTTCGCTCGTCGGCGGAGGCGATCAGCACGGGCGGATAGACGATCGGGGTCGCGTAGAACCAGATCTGCAGCAGGATCGACATGAGGTGGCGGACGTCCCGGAAGTACACGTTGAGGACCGCCAACAGCAGCGAGAGTCCGAGCACGAATCCGGTCTGGATCGCGAGCAACAGGATGACGCCGGGAAGCCAGGGCAGGATCATGTTGCCCACGATCAGCAGGACGATTGCGAGCACGCCGAACTCGATCACCGCCGACACCAGCCACGCCGCGGTCGTCGCGGCGACGAGCACCTCCCTCGGGAAGTACACCTTCCGTATGAGGTTCGCGTTGGAGATCAGACTCTCCATCGCTCCGGTCAGCCCGTTGGCCAGGAACGTCCAGGGCAACAGCCCGCACAGAAGCCAGACGGCAAATATCTGAAGACCGCTCGGGTCGCCGCGGGCGACCTGGATCCGCAGCACGAAGCGGAAGATCAGCGTGAAGATCAGCATCGTCGCCAGGGGATTCAGCAAGGACCATGTCCAGCCGAGCGTCGAGCGCTTGTACTTGCCCCGCAGCTCGCGGAGCGTCAGGTTGACGAAGAGGTCTCGGGACCCGACGAGGTCCGGCAGGTGGCTCATCGGTTGGCGATGTGGGGTGCGCTGGCGATGCGGGATAGCGCGCGGTATCGGCTGGACACGTTGAATCGACGCCGGTGGGAGGGGAACTCCAGCGCCCGGCTAGGTTACCGGACGCCATGCGCATCGTCGTGGTGTCGGCGCACTACCCACCCGACTTCGTCTCCGGCGGAACGCTCCAGCCACAACGCTTGGCGCGAGGCCTACGCGACCGCGGACACGATGTGTCCGTCTACGCCGGGTGGATCGGCGTGAGCGCTCCCGCGGTGCGCCCTCCGCTCGAAGCGTGGACCGACACGGACGAGACGGGGCTGCCGGTCCGGTGGATCGTCAGCTCGCCGTGGATCGGCTGGACCGACGAGGCGAACTTCGACAACCACCCGGTGTCCGACGACTTCGCCCGGCATCTCGCCACCATCCGGCCGGACCTCGTCCATTTCCACTCTCTCCAGTCCCTCGGGGCCGGGCTCCTGCCCGTCGCGGCCGCGGCAGGGGCCCGCGTCGTCGTGACCATGCACGACTTCTGGTGGTGCTGCGCTCGCCAGTTCCTCGTCGACTCTCGCATGCGGCCCTGTTCCCCGGTGGTGGACGCGGGAGTCTGCGACTGCGCGGTGGACGCGGCGTGGCTCGCTCGCCGCAACCAGCGGTTGCAGGGATACCTGCGGGCGGCGGACCTGGTTCTCTGCCCGTCGGCGTCGGCCGCGGCGCTCCTCGCCGCGAACGGGCTCGGCGGCGACCGGCTCGCCGTCGACGAGAACGGGCTGCCCGCCGTGGACGAGGTCGAGCCCCTCGTGGCGCACGCCGCCGACGACCGTCCGGTGACGTTCTTGTACGGAGGCGGTGGACAGGACATGAAGGGCGCGCACGTCGTGGTGAACGCGGCGCGGCTGCTCGGCCGCGAGGCCCGTTGCCGGATCCTGGCGTACGGGATGGACGCGTACGTCGCGGCGCGGTCCATCGACGCGGCAACGGTTCCGGCGCTCGACCCGCGGCCGCCGTACGACCCCGCTGATGCGACACGTGTCTTCGCCGAGGCCGATGTGGTTCTGGTTCCGTCGGTGATGCGCGAATCGCACTCGCTCCTGACGCGTGAGGCCCTGATGCGCGGCATCCCTGTCATTGCCACCGACAGTGTCGGACCCGAAGAGGTCGTGGTGCACGGCGTCAACGGCCTCATCGTGCCGGCGGCGGATCCCGCCGCGCTCGCCGCCGCCATCCGCTCGCTCACGACCGACGGCGCGCTGCTCGGTCGGTTGCGGGCCGGCTGTGTCGAGCATCCGGTGCGGGTGCGGCGCCTCTCCGATCAGGTGGAGGGGCTCGACAAGAAGTTCACCGCCCTCGCGAACGCCCCGCAGAGAGGTGCGGGCGTCGAGCGATCCCGGCCGCCGATCGAGCGGGTGCTGTTCATCGTCGGCATCGACGGTGCACCCCTGCGCTACCGCGCGTGGCTGCCCGCGGAGGCCTTGGGTCTCCTCGGTGTGACCGCGGCGGTCCGCCACTACCGCGACCCAGAAGTGTCGGAGCTCGCCGACGCCGCCGACCTGGTCGTCGTCTACCGGGTGCCGGCGACGGTCCAGGTGCTCGCCACGATCGCTCGAATCCGGGCGCGTGAAACGCCGGTGCTCTTCGATGTCGACGATCTCATCTTCGACCCGGACATCGCTCCGGAGATCCCCGCGCTGCAGATCCTCCCGGAGGTCGAGGCCGACCTCTGGCTCGACGGCGTACACCGATACCGCACCACCCTGGAGTCCTGCGACGGGTTCATCGGCAGCACGGACATGCTCGTGCAGCACGCCGCCGCGGTGTCCGGTCTGCCCGCGGCTCGCTTCGACAACGGGGTCGGGCTGCTGCTCGCCCGCCGCGCCGATCGCGCCATACGACGGGCGCGACGGCCCGGTCCCGTCCGCATCGGGTACCTCTCGGGCACGACGACGCACGATCAGGACTGGTTCTACGTCGAGCCCGCGGTCCGCGAGGTACTCGAGGCGCATCCGGACGTCGAGCTGTGGCTCGGCGGTCACCTTCCCGAGACGCCGTCCCTCGCCCCGTTCGGCGCACGCGTGCGCCGTCTCCCGCTCGTGCCCTGGCTCGAGCTCCCGGAGGTGCTGCGCGATCTCGACATCAACCTTGCCCCGCTGGCGCCGGACAGCCGGTTCAACGAAGCCAAGAGCGCGATCAAGTGGCTCGAAGCTGCCCTCTCTGGAACCGTGACCGTGGCATCGCCGACCGCGCCTTTCGTGGACGCAGTGGCCCATGGCGACAACGGGGTCCTCGCCGCTTCGGTCGACGAGTGGACCAAAGCGCTCGATGGGCTCGTCGCCGACGACGCCGAACGTCGGCGACTCGCCGGCCGCGCCCGTCGCGACGCCTTACTCCGCTGGTCGCCGCATCTCCAGGGACCGCGATACCTCGACCTGCTCGAGCAGTCCTTCGAATGGAGGACGCGGACGCGGCCGGCATCGACGTGGGTGCCGGTGGTTCACGACGAGCCCGCCGCGCCCGCGCCACTCGACCCGTACGCGGACCCACCCGAGCCGGCGGCCGCGTTACGCGGCACGTCGCTTTCGTTCGCGGCCCGCGCCCGCCGGGCGGCCGGCCGGGTCCGAGGGAGCATCCGCGACAGAGGTGTCGGAGCGACGGCGCGGGCGATCGTCCGGCGCGGTTGGCAGGCCGTCACACGCACGGCCGGGTCACGCCGAACGGGGACTGGCCCGGAGTAATGACACCGCCGTTCGGTGGGCGGCCGCGTTCACCGGCGACGGATCGCGTCACGCACCCGTCTGCGGGGACGGGTCAAGCCGTCGATGCGCTGATGGAGCTGCTCGACTCGAGTGGCCAACGCGTCGAGTTGCGCGGCGATGTCGTGCTGCATGCGGTGCAACTCGGGCACGACGTCCTGGCGCGTCGCCTCGGACACGTCCGCGGCCATGATGGCGGCGAGCAGTGGCGCGATGTCCGCGGGCGTCCCCGGCAACGGCTCGATCTCCTCGCCCAGCGCGGGGACACCGTGGCGCGAGCCGACGACGACGTGGCGATAGAAGGGCGCCCGCTGCGCCCGCCCCGAGAGGACAAAGTTGTAGAGGATGTCGTACCCCTGCTCGAGGGGCGCGAGGGCGGGCCGCGCCGACAGCTGTTGCTTCACGAGCATCATCAACAGCCAATCGAACAGGTTTCCGTTGCCGGTGTTCACGACCGTCAGCCCCTCGGCTTCGATCGTGGCGCATGTCGTATCCAGCATCGGCAACCCGTGAGCGGCGTGCTCGTCAAGCTGCTCTTGGGGCTGACCGGCGGCGAGAAGGCAGTAGCGGCGCACGAGCTCTTCGGCCCCGGCCACTCCGGGGGTGTCGAACGGCGCCGCGAGCACCACCAGTTCCCTGGCGGCACGCGTCAGCTCGACGACAAACAGGGCGCGTTCATCCGGTGGCACGTGCTCGAGCGCGTCGCTGGAGACCACGGCGTCGAACGACCGCGAGCGAAACGGGAGCCGGCTGCCGTCGGCAATGGTGAGGACGAGCCCCGGCAGCGGAGCGGCTGACGCCACGATGTCCGCGCTGACCACGTGCAGATCGGCATCGAAGGCTTGGAGGTAGCCCGAGCTGTCGCCGACGTCGAGTACGCGGTGCCGCCCGGGGCCGAGGTTGGCGCGTATGGCCCGCGCGATCGCGCCGTACCGGTCGTAGCGATCGAACGACGTCCACGACGCCCGCGGGAAGTCCACGTGCGTCACCTCGCGCCGAGGTGGTAGCACCTCCTCCCCAGACGACTGTCCGTCAGACGGCTCAGACGGCATAGAGGGGCGAGCGTAGCGGTAGGCCACGAGACCGATCGGGGAGGGTCGGTTGGTACTGTCCTGCCGTGCCCCGGGTCAGCTTGCCGTGGTCACGTCGCGCCCCGCTGGCCGGTGACGGGGCCGCTGATCCCCTCGCGGCGCCGGATGCTGCCCGTGCGCCGTGGGCTCGTCGACGGCTGTGGGCCGCGGTCGTGACCGGCATCGCGCTGTTGGCCGTCACGCTCGTCGCCCTGCTGCGACCGGTCACTTCCGTCCACGCCGACGTGACCGAGCACGTCCTCGTGGCGAAGGCCCTCCCCCCGATCACCCCCGAGCGACCCCTGCGCCAGTCCTTCACCGCGCGCGCGGATGGATTGTCACACGTCACCGTGCGGTTCGGGACCTACGGAGGAGCGACGAGTTGCGCAGTGCGCATCCGGCTGACACGCAGCGGCTCGACGGTCGCCGAGCGGGTCGTGGAGTGTCGAGATCTCCCGGACACATCGCCGTTCGTCGCGCTGCGGTTCGCCCCCGAGCCGCACAGCCGCGACGTCGACTACACGCTCGAGTTCATCAGCGCGCGACAGGGCGAGGATGCCGTCACTCTGTGGAGCGGACCACCGACCGGCGGCGTCCCTCCTGCTATGAGCGGTCAACGCGTGCTCGACGACGCCGCCGAGATCCACTCGTCGTATGAGCGCGACGGTCGGGCGGTCGACGAGCTCGGGACCATCCTGCGGCGCATGGCCCAGTACGGCCCCTTCTGGGACGACCCGCCGTTCGTCGTGTTGTGGGCGATCCTCGCCATCGGCGTTCTCGCCCTCGCGATGGTCGCGCCGCGCCGTGCGGCGGTGATGCTCGTCGTCGTCTTCGCGGTGCTCAAGGGCGTCCTGTGGACGGTTGTCGTGCCGCCGCTCGAGGGGGTCGACGAGCCCGCCCACGTCGCCTACACACAGTTCCTCGGCGAGCAGCACCGCATCCCTCGCCGCGGCACCAGCCAGTTCGGGATCCCCGACCGCTTCAGCCCGCAGCTCGATCGGATGATCGCTGTGGTGCACCAGACGAGCGCGCCCCCGGGCGATCGGCCCGACTTCGACCGCGGCCACGGCGGCAAGGACCTCCATGCACTCGACGGGCTCTCGGCGCGAGCCGGGGGTGACGGCGCGGCCGCCGGCTATGCGCCCGCCTATTACCTTCCGCCCGCGGTCCTCTACGCCGTGTCCCCTGGATCGCTGTTCGATCGCGTGGCGGTGATACGGCTGTGGAGCGTGGCCCTCGGCGCGGTCACGGTGTGGCTCGCGATCCTCATCGGACGCCGGCTCTTCCCGACGTCACAGGGGTCTCCCCTCGCGCTCGGCGTCGCGGTCGCTGCCCACCCGATGCTGAGCCAGCAATTCGCGATCCTGAACAACGACGCCCTCGTCATCGCGCTCGGCACCGCGAGCACGTTGTTCGCCCTGAGGCTCCTCAGCCCGGGTGTCGCGCCCCGCGTGCTGCTCTGGGGTGGCCTCAGCGCGGGCGGCGCGGTCGTCGCCAAGCCGTTCGGCGCAGTGTTCATTCCGCTCGTCGCGCTCGCGTGGCTCGTGGGACGGATCCGTACGAGACCGCGACCACCCGCGAGGCGATGGGGCGCGGATCTTGCCAACCTCGCGGCCGGCGTGGTCCTCACGTACGGGTTGTGGGCGCTCGTTGCCGCGGCCTTCAACTACCCGTCGCCCGCGCTGCAGGCCATTGAGCCCGAGCCTGGACCAAAGAGCATCCGTGTCTTCCTCACGTTGTTGCGGCAAGGCAACTTCGAGGCCCCGCGAGCGAACTGGATCGATCAGTTCTGGGGCAACTTCTCCTGGCTCGATCTCTCGTTTCCGTCCTGGCTACGCGACGTGATCACGGTCGTGGAGCTCGCGGTCATCGCGGGTGTCCTGGCGTGGGGCGTCCGCATCGTCGTCGACGCCCATCGCCTCCGACGCGGCGCGGGCTGGATGGCCGCCCGGCGTGACCGCGTCGATGCGGTGCTCGGCACCGCCGTCTGCGCGGCGGCCATCGTCGGCACTCTCGCTCTCCTGTACCTCGTGGCGTTCATGCAGTTCCGACTCAACGGTCGCAACGACCTCATCCAGGGTCGCTACGCGCTGATGATCGCACCTGCGCTCCTGGCGCTTCCTGCGCTCCTGCTGCGGCGCTTCGCGGAGCGGCTCGACCCCGTCATCCCTCTCGGCATCATCGCCGCCACCATGATCGGGCTGAACGTGTTCGGCCTCGGCCTGCTGGTGGACCGCTTCTACGTCTAAGGGCTCGGGGTGTCCTGGGGCGACCGCCGGCTGCCCGGGCGCTCATCCGCGATCGGATCGGGCACGGTCTCGCCACCCTCGTCCACGCCTCGCGCCGGGAGATGGACGCCCCGCAGCATCGCGATCTCCTCCGCGAGGATCTCCGTGCGCGACTCGAGTCTGGACACGTGCAACGACAGGCTCATGCACACGAAGAGGAGGAACAGGACGCCGAGGGCAAGGATGAGGTTGGCGCCGTAGCTGATGCCGACGGCCTGGGACACTCGGTCGAGGAGTGATCGTCCGAGGGCGAAGAAGATGCCGCCGAGACCGACACCGATCCACAAGATGGCGTAGTTCTCGAGCAGCTTGCGGCGCCGCACGAACTCGACGACCACCACGACGTTGACGAGGGCCACCGCGAGGAGGAACAGCTCAAACCTCGACATGGTCCTCCAACACCCCCCGCGGGCTGATCGGGCGGCGGACACGATGCAGGACGATCACCAGCGCCAAGCGCGTCAAGTGGAAGGTGCTCTTGAGCCGGCCGGCGGACGGACGCCCTCCCGCGCGGGGGCGCATGGTGACGGGCTCCTCGGCGACGCGGAGGTTCCAGTCCGCCGCCAGCAGCAACGCCTCGACCGTGTCGGACAGGTACGCGCTCGGATAGGCGCGGGCGAACCGCTCGACCGCACGCTTGCCGAACGCGCGAAACCCACTTGTCGTGTCCGTCACCCGGGTTCCGAGGCGCCGGCTCACCTCCCACGACAACATGCGCATCGTCACGCGGCGCAGCCGGCCCACGTGATAGCCGGCGGCGAACCGAGACCCGATCACGAGATCGAGCGAATCTTCACCCAGCCTCTCGACGAGGCGCAGGGCATCGGACGGGTCGTGTTGGCCGTCAGCGTCGACCTGCACGACCGCCGCGGCACCGTGATCGACGGCGAAGCGGAATCCCGTTCGTAGCGCGGCGCCGACACCGAGATTGAACGGATGCTGGATGACGTATGCTCCGGCCGCCTGCGCGATGGTGGCTGTCCGGTCGCTGGATCCGTCGTCGACGACGAGGACATCGGCGTCGAGGTGCAGGCGGACGGATCGCACAACCGCCCCGACCGTCTCTTCCTCGTTCAGGGCAGGGATGACAACCAGCAGCTTGGACAGAACCGCCTCCTCGCGCAGCGCTGCCACGTTACCTCCGCGGTCCGGCGCGCCAGGGTGAACCGCGTCAGCGTCATCATCGTCGCGTACGGCGCCGATCCGTGGCTCGAACAATCGGTGGAGGCCGCCCTCGCATCGTCGGGAGTCGACGTCGACGTCGTCGTCGTCGACAACGGGTGCACTGACGGCGCGGTGGCGCGGCTCGAGGGTCGCCTCCGGGTGCACGTGGTCAAGCCCGGACGGAACCTCGGCTTCGCCGGGGGTTGCAACGCCGGCGTCGCCGCTGCGGCCGGTGCGTTCGTCGCCTTGGTCAACCCCGACGCCCTCGTCGCGCCGCCCGCTCTGCAGCGGCTCGTCGAGGTCGCGGCGCGGACTGGTGTTGGTATCGCAACCGCGAGCGTCCGGCTCGCCGATCGACCCGACCATCTCAACTCGGCCGGCAACGACATCCACTTCAGCGGGATGAGCTGGTCGGGTTGCTTCGACGAACCGGCCTCGCGTTACGACGACGAGCGGCCGGTGATCGCGGCGAGCGGCGCGGCGATGGCACTGCGGCGCGCCCTTTGGGAGGACTTGTCCGGGTTCGATGACGAGTTTTTCGCCTACTACGAGGATGCCGACCTCAGCCTGCGGTGTTGGCAGCGCGGCCACGCGGTGATCTACGTCCCTGAGGCGGTCGTCGTGCACCGCTACGAGTTCTCACGCAACGCCGGCAAGTTCTTCCTGTTGGAGCGGAACCGGACGCTGATGGTGCTGACCTGCTTCTCGTCGCGCCTCCTCGCCCTGGTCGCACCCGTCCTCATTGCGATTGAAGCGGCCACGCTCGGGATGGGCGTCGCCAACGGGTGGTGGCGCGAAAAGGTGAGGAGCTGGAGGTGGTTGATCGCCCATCGCGGTCACGTCGTCCAGCGGCGCCGCGCCGTCCAAGCGGCCCGGACGGTCCCTGATCGCGCCCTCGCCGACATGCTCGCCGTGCGCCTCCGGCCTGGCAACCTCCCGCCCCCCCGTTGGCTCTTGCCCTTCGATGTGGTGCTCACGGCCTATTGGAGACTGGCCCGTCGCCTGTTGTAGCCGCCGCTCAAGTCGACCAGGCTCACGCCCGATCCTTCAGGTACGGAGCACCTCGGCCGCACCAGGGCGGAGCGTCGAGGTGGTGCTCCCGTCCATCTGCACTCCAGGCAAGAGGTTCGCGCTCCGTGATGTTCACAACCGCAAGACGGTGGCTCCCGCTCGCCGCCACGCTCGGTCTTCTCACCGCCGTGCTGCCCGCCCGACCGGCCGCGGCCGCCGTCGTGCGCCCCATCCATTTCCCGGTCGAAGGCTCGGTGAACTACCGCGACGACTTCGGCGAGCCCCGGGCGGGACACACGCACCAGGGCAATGACCTGATGGGCTACAAGCTCCAGCGTCTCTTGGCGGCCCACGACGCCGTGGTGTCGTACGTGAAGACGGACGGCGCCGGCGCCGACGCCAATGGCGGCAACATGCTGATCCTCCGGGACAGCGAGGGCTGGCAGTACTGGTACATCCATGTCAACAACGACACGCCGGGCACCGATGACGGCCTCAACCCGGCCGAGTGGATCTTCGCCCCGGGCATCAAGACGGGCACCAAGGTGTACGCCGGCGAGTTCATCGGCTACATGGGCGACAGCGGGAACGCCGAGTCCACGGCGCCGCATCTCCACTTCGAGCTCCACTCGCCCGACGGAATCGCCATCAGTCCGTACGACAGTCTGCAGGCCGCGTCGCACGAGCCTGCGGGGCCGCGCTGGTTCCTGCGCAACGGCAACGGCACCGGCCCTGCGGACGTGACGTACCCGTACGGGACCGCGAGCGACGCGCCGCTGCCGTGCGACTGGGACGGCGACGGCGACAGCACGTTCGGCATCAATCGGCCGGGCCAGTTCCACCTGCGCAACAGCAACACGCCGGGCGCCGCGGACGTCGTCGTCAACTACGGCGACGCGTCCGACATGCCCGTCTGCGGCGACTGGGACGGCGACGGCACCGACACCATCGGCATCTACCGGCAAGGCGTCTTCTACCTCCGCAACACGAACACATCGGGGATGGCGGATCTGGTGGTGGGCTACGGCGACCCGGGCGATCGTCCCGTGATCGGCGACTGGGACGGCGACGGCGCGGACACCATCGGCATCTTCCGTGCGGGTGCGTACTACCTCCGCAACACCTTGACGACCGGGGTCGCGGACGTGACCTTCGCCTACGGTGATCCGCCCGACCGACCCTTCGTCGGCGACTGGGACGGGGACGGGATCGACACGATCGGGATCTTCCGGGAGACCGCGTGGTTCCTGCGCAACACCAACACCTCGGGTGTCGCGGACTCGACATTCGGCTACGGCGGGGTTGGCGACGTTCCCGTCATCGGCGACTGGGACGGCGACGGTGACACGACCGTCGGCGTGTTCCGGCCCAATCCCTGAGCCGACCTCGGCCGATCGGCTTGAGGGCCCTAACCGGGTGGACGCGCGCCTGAATTAGCATTCGGCCGCCGCATGATCGCCACCCGAACGCGCAACCGCCGGCGGACGGTCGCGTTCGTCGCCGCGGTTCTGGCTCATGGCCTGTTCACGTCCGGTGTCACGCCGGCCGGCGCCGACCCTTCGGTGCCCGGCTTCACCGACGGGGTCATGTTCGGCGGGCTGACGGCGCCCACGGGAATCGCCGCCGCATCCGACGGCCGTCTCTTCATCGCCCAGCAGGGCGGCGCGCTGCGGGTCGTGAAGAACGGCGCACTGTTGAGCACGCCGTTCGTCACGCTGCCCGTCGACGCGCAGGGCGAGCGAGGTCTCCTCGGTGTGGCTCTGGCTCCGGGCTTCCCGTCCGACCCGCGCGTCTTCGTCTATTACACGGCGACGACGCCGACGACGCACAACCGGCTGAGCATGTTCGTCGCCAACGGCGACACCGCCTCGCCCGGCGAGACGATCGTGACGGACCTCCCGACGCTGAGCTCGGCGACGAACCACAACGGTGGCGGCATCCAGTTCGCCTCGGACGGGACGATCCTGATCGGGGTCGGCGAGAACGCCGACCCGAGTCGCGCACAGCAACTCACCAATCCGTTCGGCAAGGTGCTGCGCGTCAACACCAACGGCACGATCCCCGCCGGCAACCCCTTCGCCGACGGCGGCGGACCGAACGACGACCGGATCTTCGCCTTCGGGTTCCGCAACCCGTTCAGCCTCGCGGTCGAGGCCGGCACCGGCCGGGTCTTCGTCAACGACGTGGGGAGCGGCGGGAGCGCGGCGCGAGAAGAGATCAACGAGCTCGCCGCGGGCGGCAACTACGCATGGCCGCTGGGCGAGGGCACGACCGGGAACCCCAACTGGGTCGACCCGCTGTACGACTACGACCATTCGCAAGGGTGCGCGATTGTCGGTGGCGTCTTCTACCGACCCGCGGTCGCGCAGTTCCCGCCCGCGTATGTAGGTCGCTACTTCTTCGCCGATCTGTGTGGGGGTTGGATCCGGGCGTTCGACCTCAGCACCGGGTCGGCCACCGAGATCGCCCACGGGGTCGGCACGCCCTCGGCCATGGCGCTCGGCACCGACGGTGCGATCTACTACGTCGACCGCGGCGCTGGGACGCTGCGCCGATTGGGATCTCCCCCGGCGCCGCCCCCTCGGTGGCTCCTGCGCAACTCGCTGACCTCTGGCACCGCGCAGGTCGACTTCACGTTTGGCGCGCAGGGCGATCTCCCCCTCGACTGCGACTGGGACGGCGACGGGGACGACACCCCGGGTGTCTATCGGGCCGGTGCCTTCTATCTGCGCAACAGCAACACCAGCGGCGTCACCGATCTCCAGTTCGGATACGGCGCGCCGGGCGACATTCCGGTGTGCGGGGACTGGAACGGCGACGGCGTCGACACCATCGGCATCTACCGATCCGGTGTCTTCCACCTCCGCAACACCAACACCGCGGGCGTCGCCAACCTCCGGGTCGGCTATGGCGATCCGGGCGACACGCCCGTCGTCGGCAACTGGGATGGGAGCGGCGCGGCCGCGAACCGCGACACGGTGGGCGTACGGCGCGCCGACGTCTTCTATCTCCGCAACCGAAACACGACGGGTGTAGCCGACGTCGTGATCGGCTACGGGCTGCCGTCGGATCGTCCGCTCGTCGGCGACTGGAACGGTGACGGAACCGACTCCATCGGCGTCTGGCGCGCGGCCGGCTTCTACCTGCGGGATGCAAACTCCACGGGCGTCGCCAACCACAGCTTCGGCTACGGCATCGGCACCGACCTGCCGGTGACAGGAGACTGGAACGGCGACGGCACCGACACGATCGGTGTGGTGCGAGGCTGACGAGTTGAATCTGGGTCAAATGTAGAAGCGGTCGACGAGCAAGCCGAGACCGAGGACGTTGAGGGCGACCATGAGCCCCGCCAGCGCAACAAGGGGAACCGCGGGGTCGAGGCGAGGCACGAAGCGCCGGAGCACGAGCGCCGGGAAGGCGAGAACGGCCGGCGCCACCATGAGCGCGTAGCGACCCTGGATGAGGTCGTTGCGGCCGGTGAGCCGGAACTGCATGAACGCAACCAGGTAGAGCAGCCCGATCGTCCCCGCGATCGCGGCCGCACACACCAGCGCGCGGAGCACCGTCTCGCCGCGGTCGCGTGCGCCCGCGAGCCAGCCGTCGCCATGCCGGAGACGCACGGCGTCCACGGCGATGCGCACCAACCAGCACGCCGACGCGAGCACGAGTCCCACCATGAACAGCAGGAGCAGGCGGTGCGTCCAGTGGGGGAACGGAAGGTCGACCCATGAGAAGACACCCCAGAACTGATCAACCCAGGTGTCGCGCAGATGCTTGAAGTCGCCTAGGCGCACGACCGCGAAGAAGGCACGAAGGCCCTTGTCGCCCGGTGAGGGATCGTTGGCCTGAAGACTCGGCGCGGGAAAGCGGAACAGCGCGGCCGTCAGCCACCACGCCCCGTACGTGAGCACGACACCGGCCGTCAGCCGAGCTCCGTCCCGCCACCAACTTCGCGTCTCGGTGCGGCGACCACGTATCCAGCCGACGAGCGCGGCGCCGGCGACGAGCGGCACGAAGACGATGCCGAATGGCTTCGCCACGACGGCTCCCCCTGCCGCAAGGCCGGCGCCCACGAGCCGGCTGGCTGGCACCTTCGGTTCCAAGAGATCCAGGCTCAACAGGAGCGCGACGGCTCCCAAGGCGATGACCAGCGCGTCGTTGTTCACGATCGCGAACTGTTGGCTCAGCATCGGCTGGGCGGCGATCGCCACGCCGAGAGCCATGGGAGCCCATCGCGACCGCGGGAACAGCCGCTCACCGATCAGCACCGTGACCCACACGGTGAGGGCGCCCAGCGCGACGCTCCAGAGCCGCATCGACGCGATCCGGTCGAAGAACGAGCCGGGGGTGATTGCGTACAGCACCGCCGCCGGCAAGTAGTACGCCGGCGAGTAGCCCGCAGCCGCACCGTTCCCGCCCGAGCGTTTCGAGAGCTCGCTGAGGGTATGGCGGGCGCCCGCGTCGGAGCCCGATGCGAAGTCGGGGCGATCCCCTGGGACCGAGCTGGTTTGGTGCACGAGCACGATGGCCGCCTCCAGCTCCGGGCTGTAGCCGTTGGCATCATCGAACTGGTTCACGCCGCGGCGCGGTATCCGATGTTGCTCCGCCATGAACTGCGAGTAGCTGAAGTGAGCGGCTTCGTCGACGCCCTCGAGGGGCGGCAGCACCACCGACCACAAGATCCCCTTCACAACGGCGAACGCCACGAGCAGCGCGATCCCGAGCCGCCGGGGGGCCGCGGCCACGAGCGCCAACAGCCCGCAGCCGGCCAACACCAGCAGCACGACGAACGGCGGATCGTCCCAGAACGGCCCGTACTGCCCGACCCGCCGGAGCACGGTGTCGAGCTGGTCCACGGCCACCCCGTCGTCGCCGTAGCCGGTCTGCAGGTCGACGGTGAGGTCGAGCTCGTCGCCCCCCGACTCCGCCGGGAGCATCCGGCCGTTCGGCGGGCCGCCCCACGAGGTGATGGCCTGGTCGCCTCGACCGACGGCTTCGACATCGAGCGTGTACCCGTGGCCCCGGCTGTCGGGCTCCGGTGGGAAGCGGGCGGCCACCGACGGCACGGAGTCCGGTATGTCGCGGCACGGAATGACGCGCCGGGCGACGACGGTCCCCCGCCGCGAGATCGTGACCCGGACCGAGCAGCGGGTCGCGCCCCCGTACGTGCCGAAGCGAACCGACACCTGAGACAGCCCGTTCGCTCGGGCCACGAAGTCCTGACGAAGGGGCTCGCCCGGCAGGATCGCCGGCAGGGGCTCCGTCCGTTGCAGATGCTCCCCGAGATCGGCGTGCCGCGGTCCCGCCGGGCGAAGCACGGCGATCGCGACCAGCGCGAGAGCGCCGAGGCCGACGATGAGACCGGCCCTGACGTTGAAGCGGCCGGACACGTCGGCACAGTACCAACGCTCCCTCCGGCCTCCGGGACGCCCCGTTCCCCTTTCAGGCCCACGACCTGGGCTGTGGTTCAATTCCCACGTGGACGCGACCGGGAAACTGCTGGTTGCCATCGACGTCGCCGGGTCCAAGGGCCTCGAGATCGGCCCGCTCGACAATCCCAGGATCGCCCGGCACCAAGGCGACGTGCACTACGTCGACCACGCGTCGGCCGACGCGCTCCGTGACAAGTACCGCACCAACCCCGCGCTCGTCGACCGCCTCGATGAGATCGTCGACGTCGACCATGTGATCGAGCCGGGCGGCACGATCAGCGAGGCCGTTGGGGCTACCGGCTCGTACGACTACGTCATCGCCTCCCACGTGCTCGAGCACGTACCCGATCCGGTCGGCTGGCTCCGAGATCTCGCGTCCGTCCTCCGCGTCGGCGGCGTGATCTCACTCGTCCTCCCGGACAAGCGGTACTGCTTCGATGTGAATCGCCGGCTCACCGAAGCCGCCGATCTGATCGACGCGCACCTCCGGCACGCGACCCACCCGACGTACGCGCAGGTCTTCGACTTCGAGTCGAAGATCGTGGCCGCCGACAGCATCGAGCTCTGGCACAACGGTGCGGACTACGGGCTACGGCGGCGAGACGACGTCGGGGATCCCGAGCGATACGCATTCGAGCGCTGCCTCGAACAGCGACAAAGTGGTGCGTACTTCGATGTTCACTGCCACACCTTCACGCCGCGCTCGTTTCTCAGCATCTACCGCACGCTCGCCAACCTGGACCTCGTCGACTTCAGCATCGCGGCGTTCTTTCCTACCGAGGAGAACGCGATGGAGTTCTTCGTGACGTTGGAGCTGCTGCCGCCCACCGATCCCGTCGCGCGACGTGAGGAGCAGTTGCGGTCGGTCACCGAGGCGGAGGCCGCAGCCCCCGATGCCGGCGGCTCCGAGGCGATGACCCTAGAGGTGAGCGCCAAGGAGCGCCGGCTGATCCTCATGAAGCGTCGGCTGCTGGCTCGAGTTCGCCGTACCCCGATCGACGAGGACCAGCGGCCCTAAGCGGCTCCAGTGGGGCTGCGGCGCATGCGCGGGGCGAGACGGAGGAACGCTCCGAACGCGCGGAGCCGCCTGATCACGATCACCCCGCGCGCGGGTTGGCCCCTGAACCAGCGGGCGAGCACGTCGCGGCGGAAGTAGGCGACGGTCGCGACGAGATAGCGCACCGAGGCACGAGCCGCCGCAAGGGTCCCTCCGTGGCGGAGCCGCACCGCGAGGCGGTTGCGCTCCTTGTAGTGCTCGGCGATCTCGGAACCGGCGACGGCGGTCGCGGAGTGCGCGTGACGCACGACCGAAGAGGGGACGTAGCGGTAGCGCCAGCCGAGCCGGGCGCCGCGGAGCGCGAGGTCGAGATCCTCGTAGTAGAGGAACAGGGTGTCGTCGAACCGTCCCGCGTCCGCGAGATACCGCGCCGACAGCAGCACGGCACCACCGGACCAGGCGGTGATGTCCTCGGGGCGCTCGTACTGCCCCTCGTCGGGCTCCTGAAAGCCGCGGTCGGCGCCGTACCCGCCAGGGAGCACCACCGTCCCCACGTTGTTGATCACGTCGAACGGCTCACCGTCGAGGGGCAGCTCGTACCAGTCATCACCCCGGCTGACGGTGAGCGTCTCGGAACGGGCGCCCGACGTGGCGGTGAGCCGGGTCGGGCGGTCGCTGCCGAGGCGGGCGCGGACGGACGGCGCCGGTCGGTCGGCGTCGACGGGAACGTGCACGGTCGCGGTACCGGCGACGCACTGGTACCACGGTTCGTCGTTGCGGAGACCGGGCTCCCGGCCCCCGAACCCCTCGACCAGCTGGACCTGCTCGGCGAGTTCCCCCGCGACCTGAAAGCCGCTGACGCGCACGCCGCGCGACCGGCGGCGCGAGGTTCCCGCCACCGCCGGCTCGACCGCGAGGTGGATGCGGCGAAACGGCGACCCGAAGAGCAGTTTCGGTGAGGCCGCGCCGACGCCGGCATCACCATCGAGCGCGCCGACGAGGCCGCCGAGCCATTCAGGATGGACTCGCGCGTCGGGGTTGACCAGCGCCACGAAGTCGACCTCGTCGACATCGCCGATGCCGAGGTTGCATCCGCCCGCGAACCCGAGGTTGGTGGCGGAGCGCACGACGCGAACACCGGCCGGGTCGCTCTCGACGGCGTCCGCGACGCCGTCGGTGGACGCGTTGTCGACCAGCACGACCTCGAGCACCACACCGTCAGGCGTGGTGGCGCGGTGCAGAGAGTCGAGGCACGCGAGGGTCAGATCGCCGCCGTCGAGGTTGACCACGACGACACGCACCCGCCGCGTGCTCATGCTCTGAGCTGCCGCACCAGCTCGGAGAGCGCCTCCCGGTAGTCGCGCAGGAGCGGCACCCCGGACAGACGAAGGGCCGCGTTGTCGAGCACCGAGTTGGCCGGCCGCGGGGCCGGGCGAGGCGGATCGAGCGCCGCGGTCGAGATCGGGACGACCCGACCGGGATCGAGGCCGGCGACCTCGAGGATGTCGCGTACGAACTCGAACCACGACACCGCCCCCTGGTTGGTGACGTGGAAGGTACCCGGCCGGCGCTCGACGAGCAGGCGGCGCGCCATCGAGGCGAGGTCGGCGGCGAAGCTCGGGCAGCCGCGCTGGTCGTCGACGAAGCGCAGCGGTCCGGGCTCGGCGGCCACTCGCAGCACGGTCTTCACCATGTTCGGGCCGTTGGCGCCGCACACCCACGACGTCCTCATGACCGTCGCGTCCGGGTCTCCGGCCAGCTCGAGCTCCCCGCCCAGCTTCGATCGCCCGTACACGGAGCGAGGATTCGTCGGGTCCCATTCGGTGTACGGCGCAGGTTTGCTCCCGTCGAAGACGTAGTCGGTCGACAGATAGAGAACGTGGCTGTCGACCCGGCGGGCCGCCTCGGCTACGTGTCTCGTGCCAAGCGCGTTCACCCGCCACGCGCGGTCGGGATCGCCTTCACACGCATCGACCGCCGTCCACGCCCCGGCGTGCACTACGGCGTCGGGACGGCACGCGACGAACGCCTGGAGGACCGCGTCGCGATCACCTACGTCGAGCTCGGCGTGACCGAGAGCGATGACGTCGTCCCCGGCGCGCTGGCACGTGACTGCCACCTCGGACCCCACCTGGCCGGCGGCGCCGGTGACGAGCACACGCATCAATGCTCCCTGACGGAGTCGAACACGGAAACGATCAACGTTGGTTGAGGGCGGACTCCATCCGCTCCTTGAGCGGGCGCCACCACCACTCGTTGTCGCGGTACCACGCGACGGTCATCGCCAGCGCCTCGTGCAGCGAGCGCTGCTTCCTCCATCCGAGCGCGGTGACCTTCGTGATGTCGACCGAGTAACGGCGGTCGTGACCGAGACGATCGGGGACGTAGTCGACGAACTCCTCGCCGACCCCGAACAACTCGAGCAGCGTGTCGACGAGGACGCGGTTCGGCGTCTCGTTCCCGGCGCCGATGTTGTAGATCTCACCCGGCGCGCCCTTCTCGAGGACCAGGTGCACACCCGCGCAATGGTCATCGACGTACAGCCAATCGCGCTCGTTGAGGCCGTCGCCGTACAGCGGGATCGGCTTGCCCTCGATGAGGTTGGTCGTGAAGAGCGGAATGGCCTTCTCGGGGAACTGGTACGGTCCGAAGTTGTTCGTGCAGCGGGTGACGGTGACCGGCACGCCGTACGTGCTGTGGTACGAGAGGGCGATGAGGTCGGACCCGGCCTTCGACGCGGAGTACGGCGACCGGGGTTCGAGCGGGTCACTCTCCGTCGACGAGCCCACTTCCACGGAGCCGTACACCTCGTCGGTACCGATGTGGACGACCCGGGCGATCTCGAGGCGGCGGGCGGTGTCCATCACCACGTTGGTGCCGAAGCAGTTGGTGATCACGAAGTCGTCGGGCCCCATGATCGAGCGGTCGACGTGACTCTCGGCCGCGAAATGCACGACGGCGTCATGGCCCGCCATCGCGGCTGCGAGGGTTCCGGGGTCGCAGATGTTGCCCTTGACGAACGTGTACCGGGGGCTGTCGTCGACGTCACGGAGCGTCGAGAGATTCCCGGCGTAGGTGAGCGCGTCGTACACGGTCACCTCCGCGTCGGTGGCGCCCAGGAGGTAGCGGACGTAGTTGGAGCCGATGAACCCTGCGCCGCCGGTGACGAAGATCTGCATGTCAGGTTCGAAGCCCGTCGTGCGGCCGCCGCTCAGCGGCAATGTCGCCGCGACGGGGATTGGCCTGGTCGCGGGCCGACAGGATCGGATCCGCGATGCCCCAGTCGGCCCCGATGTCGGGGTCGTCCCACGCGACACCCAGTTCGTCCGCGGGGTTGTAATAGCCGTCGACGAGATAGGTGATGGTCACGTCGGTGAGGGCGCCGAACCCGTGCGCGACCCCGGGAGGAATGAAGACGCCGCGGTGGGGATGGACACCGTCCTCGCCACGACCCAGATCGAGCACCAGGGTCGCTCCGTCGGTGGGCGACCCCGTCCGCAAGTCGTGCAGCACGACCCGCGCCCGACCCTCGGGCACGTACCAGTAGTCCGCCTGGTGAAGGTGGTAGTGCAGCCCGACGATGGCCCCCGCCTGGCGGTCGCCCCGATTCCCCTGCACCATCTCCCGACCGTGCGGGAACCACTCCCGGCGGTACGTCTCGACGAAGAAACCTCGCTCGTCGCCGTGCACCGTGGGTTCCACGATCTGGACACCGACGATCACATCGGATTCGGTGACGGTCGCCATCGCTTTCCCCTTCACGCGAGATCGATGCTCGAGTGGTCGCCGAGCATCATGCGCGTGGCTGCGGGCCGTTGGCCCGAACGGATCACCTCGACGTAGCGGCCGATGAGCGAGTCCACGATCCTCGGTACACCGATGATGCGGCTGTGCTCGAGGATCACCGAGTGGTCCACCTCCGAGTCGACGACCTCGCAGTCGCTGGCGACGGCGGTGAACGGGCCGATGTAGGCGTTCACCAGGCGGGTCCGGGACCCGATGATCGCGGGGCCGCGCACGTGGGCGTTGACGAGCTCGGCGTCCGGCTCGATCACCACCCTCCCTTCGATGCGCGACGACTCGTCGACCTTCCCGTCGATACGCGGCTCGAGCGTCTCGAGCACCCGGCGGTTGCTCTCGAGGAGCGGGTCCTTCTTCCCCGTATCGAGCCACCAACCCTCGAGGACTTCGTGGTCGACGCGGTGCCCCTGGTCGACGAGCCACTGGATCGCATCGGTGATCTCGAGCTCGCCACGGGCGGACGGTGCGATCGCCCGCACCGCCTCGTGGATCGTGGGATCGAAGAGGTACACGCCGACGAGGGCGAGGTTGGACGGCGGGTCCGCAGGCTTCTCGACGAGGCGGACGACGTGCCCATCGGCGTCGACCTCCGCGACACCGAAGCGGTGCGGATCCGGTACAGGACACAGCAGGATCTGGGCCACGGGCGGCGGCGCGTTGCCGTGCAGCGTCGGGGTCCTGACCGCGGCCCGCTCGGACTCGAATCGCTCGACGAACCGGGCCACGCCGTGCTGGATCATGTTGTCGCCGAGGTACACGATGAAGTCGTCGTCACCAAGGAAGTCGCGGGCGATGAGCACGCAATGGCCCAGCCCGAGGGGTGCGTCCTGCGGGATGTACGTGACGTCGACGCCCCAGCGCGATCCGTCACCCACCGCGGCCATGATCTCGTCCCTCGTGTCGCCCACGACGATGCCGAACGTGCGGATCCCCGCGTCGATCATGTGCTCGAGGCCGTAGAAGAGGATCGGCTTGTTCGCCACGGGCACCAATTGCTTGGCGCTGGTGTGGGTGATGGGCCGCAGGCGGGTGCCGGCACCGCCGGCCAGGATGAGACCCTTCATGGCGCGGGAGAGTGTGCCATGCGTGGCTGAAGGCTCAAAACCACCCGGCGGCGGGTGTCGCCGGACGTCCGTTCACGAGCGGTTCGCTAAAGCGGGCCCGCCGGGGTGCCGATCCCTGGGACTCCTTGCCAACGACGACAAGCGTCTCAGGAGCTGAGCCGTGACGAACGTCACAACCGACATCGGCCCTCACCGCCACGTAACTCGATTCCTTGCCGCGACCTTGTGCGCGCTCGTCGCCTTCCTCGGTCTCGTCACTCCCCACGCCGACGCCGACGATGCCGCCGACGAGAGGGCGCTCTACGACGCCACCAACGCCGACCGGGCGAACGCCGGCCTCGGCGCTCTCTCGTATGACGCCGCGGCCAGCGGCGTCGCCCGCGATTGGTCTCGGTCGATGGCCGCGTCCCGGACGCTCGCCCACAACCCGAACCTCGCGCAACAGGTCGACAGCCGTGTGACAACGCAATGGACCCGGCTGGGCGAGAACGTTGCGTACGGGCCGAGCGTCGCCGCGATCGAGCAGGCGTTCATGAACTCCAGCGGCCACCGGGCCAACATCCTGGGCCCTTACAACCGGGTCGGCGTGGGCACCGCGCGGAGCAGCGACGGCACGCTGTGGGCCACGGTCGTCTTCATTCAAGGACCTGCCATCTCATCGGCCCCTCCGCCGGCCTCGCAGACTCCCGTTGCCTGGTACTTGCGCAACCCGCTGTCGGCCGGCACCGCCGACACGTCGATGGTGTACGGCATGTCAGGTGACCAGGTCGTCGCGTGCGACTGGAACGGCGACGGGGTCGACACCCCCGCGGTGTATCGCGGCGGCGCCTTCTATCTGACCAACTCGCTCACCACCGGTGTGGCCAGCGTGGTGTTCGGATTCGGAGCGCCCGGCGACAGGGCCGTCTGCGGCGACTGGAACGCCGACGGCAAGGACACCATCGGCATCTACCGCAGCGGCGTCTTCTACCTGCGCAACTCCAACACGACCGGCGTCGCCGACTTCACGGTCGGCTATGGGATGCCGGGCGACATCCCCGTGACCGGCGACTGGAACGGCGACGGCAAGACCACTATCGGAATCGTCCGGTCGGGTGCGTTCTACCTGCGCAACTCGAACACGTCGGGCGTCGCCGACTTCTCGTTCGGCTACGGCGCCCTGGGCGACAAGCCCATCGTCGGCGACTGGAACGGCGACGGCAAAGACACCATCGCCGTGTTCCGCCAGGGCATGGTGTACGTGCGGGACACCAACACCAGCGGAGTCGCGAACTACGCCTTCCCCTACGGTGTCCCGACCGACACGCCGTTGAGCGGCGACTGGAACGCCGACCGGCACGACTCGGTGGGCGTCGCCCGCATCAGTTGAACCCCCCGCTGACTCGGCGCAGTCAGCGACGCACGGCCCGGACGAGGCGACCAAGGCGGTCCGCGATCCGCACGGCGCGCCGGGCGCGGGTCTTGGCGAGCTGATCCTGCACGGCGGCCAGGTCGGCCGCGATCGCCGCGGCCCGTTCGGCAGCGGCGTCGGCTCGCGTGGTCTCGTCGCTCAACCGGCCGTGCGCGGCCTCCCGTTCCGCCCGCCATGCCTTCCAAGTGGCCTCGAACCGATCCCCGCGTACCGCGGGCTCGAGTTCGACGGCCGAACGCCGCAGGACGAACCCGAACTCCATGCCGTCGGGCCCCTCGTCGTCGGACAGAACCGCGTCGACGAGATCCCACGTCTGGCCGAGCGTGACGATCCCGTGCACGATCACCGGCACGAACCCGTCGGCGTCCCAGCAGTGGACGTGGATCGACCGGCGGCGATGCCAGTCGAAGAACGCGCGCCGGGCCGCCTCGTCCTCGGGCATATCGAGGTACGACGCACCCTCGCCCGCGCGAAGCAGGAAGTCGGCGACGTGCTCGTCGTCGACGACCTGAATACCGGCTTCGTACTCGGCGACGAGGTGGTCGAGGGTGGTGGGGGCGCGCTGTGCGTCGAAGGTGCGATGTCGGTCGGGCAAGAGGATGAGCCCGACGCCGCCGGGGCGGAGGACGCGATGGATCTCGTCGAGCAGCCCGATGGGTTCGGCCACGTGCTCCAGCACATGGCTGGCGACCACGAAGTCCTGACTGCCGTCGAGGAGTGGGGCTAAACGGTCCGTGTCGAGGTTGGTCACGACGTCCGGAACCGGAAACTCGGCGTCGGCGGGCAGCTCAGGGAACAGCTCACGGTTCTGGTCCGGCGCCCACCGGTCGACATACGTGACCGACGCGCCGGGATACGGCATCGGAAACGGCTGGTGTCCCGGGCCGACCTCCACGCCGCGGCCCACCAGATGACGACTCAGGCTTTCCCTGACGGCGTTCATCGGCTGGGGCCACGGGGCCCATCGCTCGCTCGCCATCGCGCTCGGTCTCGCGGGAGGCGCTACGACGACGGAGGCTGGATCGGGTGGGGCATGCAGAGCTCGTCATATTCGGCGATGACGATCTGCTCCGGCGGGAGTGAGCATGTGGGGCACGCCGGATCGCGGTTCACCTTGAACGTACGGAACGACTGCTCCAACGAGTCGTAAGCGAGGAGGCGACCGGACAGCGAGTCGCCGATGCTCAAGATGAGCTTGATGGCCTCGAGGGCCTGAATGGAGCCAATGATGCCGGGGAGGACGCCGAGCACACCCGCTTCGGCGCACGATGGTGCCAGTTCGGGCGGCGGGGGCTCGGGGATGAGGCACCGGTAGCACGGCCCGTCGTACGGCTTGAACACGGTGGCTTGCCCCTCGAAACGGAAGATCGATCCGTGCACGACGGGGATGCCGAGCTTGAGCGATGCGTCGTTGAGCAGGTAGCGCACGGGGAAGTTGTCGGCGCCGTCGACGATGACGTCGTAGCCGGTGAGCACGTCGATCACGTTGTCAGCACCTAGGCGGACGTCGTGGGCAACGACGTTCACGTCGGGGTTGATGGCGGTGAGCGTCTTCTTGGCCGAGTCGACCTTGCGTTCCCCGATGCGCTCGGTGTTGTGGAGGATCTGGCGTTGGAGGTTGGACTCGTCGACCACATCCATGTCGACGATCCCCAATGTGCCGACGCCGGCGGCGGCGAGATACAGCGCGGCGGGTGAACCGAGACCACCCGCGCCGAGAAGGAGGACCTTCGCGCCGAGCAGCTTCAGCTGACCTTCGACGTCGACCTCCGGCAAGAGCAGATGACGTTGGTAGCGGTTGCGCTGCTCGGGGGTAAGCGCCTGCGGCACGCGCCACTCACGACCCTCGTCCTTCCACTTGTTGAAGCCGCCTGCCATCGAGACGACGTTCGTGTAGCCGAGCTCCTCGAGTGTCCTCGCCGCGAACGCCGACCGGGCGCCACCCGCGCAGTGCACGACGATGGGTGTGTCACGACTCGGGACCCGGGACTCGATTCCCGACTCGAGGTTGCCGCGGGCGATGTGGATGGCCCCGGGGATGGCGCCTTGCTCGTACTCGTCGGGCTCCCGGACATCGAGGACCACGGTGCCGGACCGGTGGCGTGCCTCGTCGGCGGCCGCCGTGTCGACCTCACGGATCTGCTGCTTCGCCGCAGCCAGAAGCTCCCGGTAGCTAGGCATGGGCAAAATGCTACCGGGTCGGTCAGGATTCCGACAGGCCGGCGACCGAGGGTCAGCCGACGCGGAAGGGGAACCGCGGCAGGAACCCGACGACGAAGAAGAGCACGGCGAGAGCCCACATGGCGGCGACCGGAAGCGCGGCCGCGAGCCGGCATCGCGCCACCACCCAGCCCGTGGCGGCGGCCGCGACCACTGCCGGGTACGCGAGGAGGATGTACCGGGTGTTGAAGGCGTTGACAACGCCCGCCGCGTTCGCCTGCAGCAGACCGATCACGGTTCCTAGGACCAGCGTGATCACCGACCACAGGGCCAAGGCCCGCCCGCGCTGCCGAGCCATCGCCACCATGCCGGCCGCGGTAGCGGCAAGGACGCCGGCGGCGACGACGGGACCGGTGTGCCACTGCCCGTACGGAAGACCGGTCAGCCGCAACGCGTCACGCGCGAGCGTCGTCATCCCGAGGGACGGGAAGCGCCCTATGCGAGCGACGAACCCGGTAACGGGATTCAACACCCCATAGCGTTGGCGGGTCACGAGCATCCACCACACGGCCACCACTGCGGGCGGAGCCGCAATGGCCGTCACATGCGTGAGCGACACCCGGCGAGGGCAGGTCCGCCGGGCGGACAGGAGGGCGACGGCAGCGGGGGCGATGGCCACGAGCGCGCTCACCTTCATCGCCACCGCGGCGCCGAGGCAGGCGCCGATCGCCAGCGCGCGCCAGCTGTCCGGTCGCTCGACGAACCGGGCCATCAGCAACAGACTTCCGACGACGGTCACGGCGAGGCCGGTGTCGTTGTTCACCCGAGCCATGGCCTCGGCGTACACGGGGATCGCGCCGAGGAAGAGGCCGGCGAGCAGGGCGGCATGCGCCGGGCGGACGCCCCGGGCCCAGCGAGCGGCCAGCAGCGCCGCGAATGCCGCGCCAAGACCAGCGCACAACGCACCGACGAGGCGGCCCGCGTACATCGCGGCCAGAGGCCGGTCGCCCAATGGGGCGACAACGGGAACGAGAAGGAGGTAATACAGCGGCGGCTGGTACCCCTCGTAGGAAAGACCCTCCAGGCCCCGCTTGGCGGGGTCACGCTCGAGGAACGTCACGCCCAGGCCGAGAGACTCCCATCGGCGCGTGTCGATCGTCGATGCCACGATCGAAGGGCGGATCGTCTCGTCGACGCGCGGGATGTGCCCGTGATCACGCAGGGAAAGGACGTAGTCGACATGCTGCTCCTCGTCCTCGATCGCCCACGGCGGGGTGGCGAACACATACGCCAGCGAATGGACTGAGGCGACGATCCCGCAGACGAGGGCAACGAGCCAGAGGCGCGTCCGCCGGCGCGCCGGAGACACGGACAGAACGGCGTCGGCCCGTCCGGCCGGTTCGACGCCGGCGGTCGCGGTCAACGGGGCGGCGGCGCGTCGGCCGCCGATCCGATGATCGCGGTCAACAGCTCGCTGATGGACCCGCGCAGCACGGCATCCGCAAGGTGGTCCATGGCGGTCGGATCCCCGTTGACGATCACGACGCGGGCGCCGAACTGCTTGGCCACCGGAACGACGTCGGCCGCGGGGTACACGGTGAGCGTCGAACCGACCGCGAGCAGGAGGTCGCAGGCGCGAGCCGCCCGATCGGCCCGCTCGAGGTCGTCGGCGACGAGCGACTGCCCGAATGAGATCGTGGCCGACTTCAAGATGCCCCCGCACGTGCGGCACGGCGGATCCTCCTCACCGGCACGCACGCGGTCGAGGGCGCGCTCCATCGGCGCGGTCTCCCCACACGCCATGCACACGACGCGGCGCATCGTGCCGTGCAGCTCGATGACCTTGTCGGGGTCGTTGCCCGCGCGCTGGTGGAGCTCGTCGATGTTCTGGGTGATGATCGCGAGGAGCTTGCGGCGCGCTTCGAGCGCCACCAGGGCGCGATGGCCGGCATTGGGCTCGGCGGTCCATGCGGGCGAGTCGAGCCGGTTGCGCCACGACAGCCTCCGGATCTCCGGATCGCTCATGTAATGGCTGAGCGTCGCCGTCTTCTCGGCTTTCGGGTTGAGGGTCCAGAGCCCCTTCGGCCCGCGGAAGTCGGGGATGCCGCTATCGGTGGAGATGCCGGCGCCCGTGAGAACGGCGATCCGCTGCGCCTGATCTATCCATGCGCGCACCTGAACGACGGCGTCGTCGAGCGCGCGGTCCACCGCGACACCCTAGGACGTCTCAAACGGCGTGCAGATTGCGTGCGGGGGCGCCGGATCCGCCCACCGATTCGCCCGCTCCGTCGATGTCTACGACGAGGAGCGGTCCAACGGCGACGTCGGGGCATCCGCCTTCGCGCCGACAGACCCCGCGACCACGAACAACAAAGTCACCACTCCGCAGGCCATCGCGACCCTCCCCTCGCCCGGGAACAGTCACGCGTTCTGGTGTCGCCGGTATTGCCGGGTCGTTCCGACGCTTTGCCTTGACACCCCGGGCCGCGAATGTGAGAGTGAAACAACACGAAAGTGCATTCCTTCCCCTGCACCGCTGGGCACTCTCGCAGGAGGAATCAATGCCCGTCCTTGCCCCTGACTCGGACTTTTCGGCGCGCACGCTCGCCGTCCGTCCCTGGCCCGACGCCGTCATCGACGCCGTTGGTCACGATCCACGTTCCTTCTACGTCGAGCGCTTCTGGCTGGCGGTGCTCGGCCCGTCGGCGGTCTGGTTCCTACGCAGGCTCGCCGCCGAGCTGGAGGCGAACCCGGCGGGTTTCGATCTCGACTTCGAGGCCACCGCCCGCGCACTCGGCATCGGCATGCGCTCGGGCCGTCACTCGCCCTTCTCGAGGACGGTGAGCCGCTGTTGCCAGTTCGGCATCACCCGGGTCGACGAGGGCGAGGGCGTGCTGCTGTTCCGGCGCAAACTGCCGCCCCTCACCCGTCATCAGGTCACGCGGCTGCCAACCGAGCTGCAGGCCGCGCACGGCGCCTGGCTCGATGAGCAGCGAGCGGGAGCGGCCGGCGAGCAACGCAACCGCGCCCGCCGCCTCGCCCTGTCGCTGTTCGAGATCGGCGAGGACGTCGAGGCCACCGAGCGCCAACTGCACCGCTGGCGGTTTCCACCGCTCACAGCCCGCGACGCCGTCGCCTGGGCGTGGAGCCGCCACAAGGACGCTCTGGCCGCGGCCGCCGGCGAACCCCCGAACGCCGAACCGCCTCAGCTGGACCCGCCGCCACCTCCCGCCGCGGCCTGAGCCTCGGGTGGTTGTACCGCCCAGCGCGGCGCACCGCGGCCGGTCGATCACGACGACCTCAGGCGGGGTCGAGCTCGGCCCGGAAGAGGGGTACCGGGTCGGGGAGGCCCTTCATCACGACCGGGCCTAGCTCGTCGAAGCGGACACCATCGAGGCGACCACCGAGCTGGGCGACCATCGGTCCCGAGACGACCACCTCGGTGGGGCCCGCGACGTCCGCGATGCGGGCGGCGACGTTCACGTCGTGGCCGATGAGGTCCTCGCCCCTCACGGTCTGACGCCCCCAGTGCAAGCCGATGCGAACCCACAGCGGCAGATCGCCGACCGCCGACTCGGCCTCGAAGCGGCGCTGCAGAGCGAGCGTGGTCCGCACGGCCGCCGCGGGGTCCTCGAACCACAGTAGAAGCCCGTCGCCCAATTCCTTCACTAGACGCGAGCCGGACGGGAGCCCGTCCCGCACGATGAGCTCCTGAGTCGCCAAGAGGCGGAGCGCGGCCTCGTCGCCCTGCACGGCCGTGAACTCCGTGAAGCCGCAGATGTCGGTGAAGGCCACCGCGCCGACGAGCACGCCGACCTCGGTCGTCGGAGCCATGGTCAAAAGTCGGCGCGGACCTTGACGCTCGCGCTCGAGGCCCGGATGCGGACCTCGCAGTCGTGGCCGGGCTCGCAGTCGATCTCCGGTTCACGACCGCTGTGGATGTGAAGGTCGGGGCGGCAATCCCGGGGCAACGACAGCTTCACCGAGCCCGACATCGTCTCGATCGTCACCGGTCCCGCGCCCCCGGCGCCCACCTCCACCGAACCACTCACGGTGCGGATGCGGACCGTCGCCCGGACGTAGCCCACCCGCACCGTCCCGGAGGTGATGCTCGCCTCGACCGATCCGGCCTCGTCGATCTTGATCGAGCCGCTCTCCGTCCGCGCCCGGCACTGGCCTTCGCAATCCTCGACCCGGATGCTCCCTGACACCGTGCGGAGGTCGGCGGCCTCCACCTCTTCGGTGGTGATCCCTCCGCTCTCGGCCGTCGCCCGGACGGTGCCGAGCCGGCCCCGCAGATGCAACGAGCCCGACGCCGAGCCGACCACGACGTCCGCGCCGTCGGGACACCACACCTCGAGCGACTCCGACCCGTGGGGCTTGACGCAGATGGCGCCGTCGTCGTCTTCGTACAGGTCGGCCCGGCCGTGGCCCACCTCGACGTCGTCGCGCGGCTCGCCCACGATCGTGATCGAACCGGACTGCGTCGACACCCGGACTTGCGGATGTCCAGGAGCGCGCACGGTGGGCGACATGGCCCGCCGATTGTCGCACCGCCGCTCCTCCGGGTCGCCATGCCATCGGTCACAGGCATTCGTGGTCCACCGGGATCTCGTGGTTGTGCCGCTGTCAGCGGCACACCCACGCCAGCCTCAGCCGCCGCGCGCCAGGCGGGCGGTGGCTTCGACTCACGCCAATGGAATGTCTCCCTCTTGGCCATAACCGAATTGGTACGGCCCGTTGGGCCCGCTGTACTCAGTCCAGAGTCCGGCGCTGAAGAGACCTTCACTTTCGAAGATCATTCCGCCGAAGTCACTCACGACGCAGAAGGTGCTGGGGCTTCGGCAATACCCAAAGGACACGACCCGGTCGGCATAGCCAGTCGTGTTGCTGTTCCTCAGATACCAACCATCGATGCAGGTCGGATCGGGAACGCACCGGATCTGACCAGGATCTGGGGAGCGGCCGGGCCGGACGACGCCGATGGTCGTCGTGCCGTCGCCGTTCCAGTCACCCACCACCGGGGTGTCACCCGGATCGCCGTACGCGAAGACGACGTCAGCTTGACCGGAGCCGTCGAGGACGTTCTTGAGGTACCACACTCCCGCTCGGAACACGCCGATCGTGTCGGTGCCATTGCCATCCCAGTCGCCGACCAAAGGAATGTCACCCGGGTCTCCGTAGGGAAAGGCGGCGTCGGCGACGCCGGTCGAGTTACTGCCCCGGATGTACCAGACCTGGTTCCGGACCACGCCCGGCTTCTTGACACCAAAGCCACCCCAGTCTCCGAACACTGGTATGTCGCCGGCTGAAATTCCGTTTCCATACACGAACTCTTCGTCCGCGACGCCTGTCGTGAAGGAGTTGCGCAGGAACCAATGGTCCGCACGCACGACGACGGGCCCTTCGACGTAGTCGGCCGGCGCGAGGGCGACGCTCGCCGGCGCGGCCGTCGCCGGCGCGGCGCCGTTCGCGGGCGACAGCACCCCACCGATGACGATGAGTATCAGCGCCATCCGGAGCATGAACGCCATTATGGTGCCCCTTCGCCGGATCTCGCGGTTGAGCCGCTGTCAGCGGCACAACCGCGACGACATCAGCCGCCGCGCGCCGTGAGCGACCCGCCCTCTTGCCAACGGGCGATGGTCCAGAGCAAGTCGGAGAGCCGGTTGAGGTACGGGACGACATGCGAGTCGGGGGCGGCCGCGGCGAGAGCGGCTCGCTCGGCTCGACGGACCACCGTGCGGCCGAGGTCGAGCAGCGCCGCGACGCGGGACCCGCCCGGCACCACGAACTCAGTGGGCGGCTCGAAGCGGCCGGTCACGTCGTCGATCAACGACTCGAGCTCCGTCACCATCTCCGCGGTGACCCGGCTGGCGCCGTCGGTGAGCCGGTCGTGGTTAGCGGGATCGGTGGCCAGCTCGGCCATCAGCACCCAAAGGCCGCGCTCGAGGTCGATCAGCATGCCGTCGAGCTCGCCGCCGGGCTCCGTCTCGGCCCGGACGACGCCGAGCACCGCCTGCGCCTCGTCGACCGTTCCGTATGCGGTCGGCAGCAGGGAGTCCTTCGGGACCCGCCCGCCGTAGAACAGACCCGTGGTGCCGTCGTCGCCTTTGCGCGTGTAGATCTTCACGGCTCGACACTACGAGCCGACGTCGTCGTCGCCCGCCAGCAGATCATCGGCAGCCGCGAACAGGTCGCTGTGGTCGTGGGGCGCCATCTCGAGCATCAGCGCGGCGAGGAACGCGACGACAACTAAAGCACCGATCATGCCGCCCACGCCGTACGCCTCGAGGCCGACCATGAGGGCGACGAAGCTGAGCACGGGGCCCAGCCGCATCGAGCGGGCGTCGAGGCGGGGCTGGACGAGCAAGCTCTCGGCCACTTGATACGCAACGAAGGCCACGGCCACAATCCATGCCCGCTCGGGATGGAAGGCGGCCGTGAGCAACAGCACGGGTATACCGCCGATCACCGTCCCGATGAGAGGCACGAGGCTGGCGACGGCCGCCGCCAACGCCAGGAGCACACCCCCTTGAACATCGACGGCCGCGCACACCAGCCATGTGAACACGCCGGCGGCCGCGGCCCGCACCAGCGTGAGGGCGAGGTACGTGACGTAGCGCTCGTAGGCGCCGAGCAGCACCCACGCGACCCGGGCCCGCCGTTCGTCGTCGTGGATCTGCGCCAGGCCGGCCTGCACCAAGCGGGGACCGTGTGCGAGGAGGAAGAGAGTGAGCACCCAGGTAGCGAGGTAGGCGACACCTCGGGTGGCAGCCGCCCGCAAAGCGGCGGCAGTGTCGCCGCCCCGTAGGCGTTCGGGCAACTGGTCGACGAAGTCCTGGACCTTCTCCTCGAGGTGGAACTGGCGCGCGGCATCCCCGAACCGCTCGGACCGCTCCAGCTCGGCGGCGGCGTCGGGCGCCTCCTTCTCGAGGCGGTCGGCGGCTCGCCGCACGGTGTCGAAGCCGGCGTAGCCGATGCCGACGACGACCGCCAGCGTGCCGCCCAGCACTAAGGCGATCGCCACCCCCCTGGGCACCCGCCGCTGGAGACGGGCGACGATCGGATGCAGCAGCGACGCCACAATCGCGGCGACCGCCACCCAGCCCAGCACCCGGGTCGATGCGGCGAACAGCCGCACGACGCCCGCCGCCGCGCCCAGCATGAGCACGGCCACGACCACCGAGCGGTTCGTGAGCCGCAGCCGGCGAGTCGGCGGGGTGTCAGGGGCGGGGACGGGATCGGGCGACGCTGCGCTGTCTATGTCGAGCATTCTCGACCCTCACGGCTGCGGAATCGACTCGGCGGCCGGATGTTCCGGCGACATTGCAGCCCGCAACACGCTCGGCCGACCGACAACAAACGAACCCTGCGGACTCCTCCCACCCGAGGAACCCTCAGTCGTAGAGGACGCCGGGGTAGTGTCGGTCGCTCTTGAACAGTCCTGATCAGCGGAGCACAGCATGAGGGTCATCATCCTTGGCGGCGACGGCTATCTCGGCTGGCCCACAGCCATGCATCTGTCCGCCGCCGGGCACACCGTGGCCATCGTCGACAACCAGTCGCGACGCACACGCGTGGGCGAGGCGGGAGGCGACAGCGTCACCCCGATCAGCTCCATTCACGATCGAGTGGACGCGTGGCGAGAGGTATCCGGCCACACCATCGATCTGCACCTCTTCGACGTGTGTGATTACGACGAGCTCGCAACGCTCGTTGCCCACCTCGAGCCCAACGCGATCGTCCACTATGGGCAAATTCCCTCAGCGCCGTACTCGATGATCGATCGCCGCCACGCCGTCACAACCCAGGTCAACAATGTCGTCGGCAATCTCAACGTGATATTTGCGATTCGCGAGCACGCGCCGGACTGCCACCTGGTGAAGCTCGGCACGATGGGCGAGTACGGCACGCCTGACATCGACATCGAAGAGGGATTTATCACGATCGAGCATCGGGGGCGCTCGGATCGACTCCCCTTCCCCAAGCTTCCTGGCAGCTGGTACCACGCCTCGAAGGTCCACGACTCCCACAACATCCACCTTGCGTCTCGCATCTACGGTCTGCGGGCCACCGATCTCAATCAAGGCGTCGTCTATGGAGTACACACGGAGCACACGGCTCTGCACGAGCGCCTTCTCACCCGCTTCGATTATGACGAGCAGTTCGGCACCGCCTTGAACCGCTTTTGCGCGCAGGCCGTCGTCGGTCACCCCCTGACGCTCTACGGTCGAGGCACGCAGCGTCGAGGGTTCCTCAATATCCGCGACACCATGCGGTGCGTCGAGCTGGCCATCGAACATCCCGCCGCTCCGGGCGAGTTCCGTGTCTTCAACCAACTCACGGAGGTGTTCTCCGTGCGGGAGCTGGCGGAGGAAGTGCAGCGCGCCGGCGCGCACATCGGCGTATCCGTCGAGATCCAGGAGTTCCAGAACCCCCGCGTCGAGCAAGCCGAGCACTACTACGAGCCCGTGCACACCAAGCTGCCCGCGCTCGGCCTCGACCCAACGCTGCTGTCGGACGAACTGGTCGAATCCATGCTCTCGACCCTCCAGCGCTATAGCCACCGCATCAGCGACCGCCCGATCCGCCCGCAGATCAAGTGGCGGTGACTCGACTGCAGCTTGTCCATTAACGCGACCGGCAACCAGCGCGCTCATGACGAAACGACTGGCGGTGGTCACGGGAGGCGCCGGATTCATCGGCACCAACCTCGCAACCGAGCTGCGTAATCGCGGGTGGTCGACGATCGCGTTCGACAACGGCTCCACCGGCAATCTCGAAGACGCCGCAAAAGTCTTCGATGAGGTCATCGAGGGCGACATCCTTGACGCCGAGCGTGTCGCGTCGGTGGTCCGAAGAGCTCGGGTGATCGTTCACCTGGCGGCGCAGAGCGGTGTACCGGTCTCGGTAGCCGACCCGTGGCGCGATCACGAGATCAACGTCCGGGGCACACTGCAAATGCTGCTCGCCGCACGAGACGCAGGCATCGCGGGCTTCGTGTTCGCATCCTCGAACGCACCCTTGGGTGCCGCCCCGGTGCCATCACACGAGGGCGTCGTCCCTCGTCCGCTGTCGCCCTATGGCGCCTCGAAGCTCGCGGGCGAGGCCTACTGCTCGGCGTTCGCCGCCTCGTACGGGTTGCGGACGGTGGCGCTGCGATTCGCCAACGTCTATGGCCCGCTGAGCTACCACAAGGGAAGTGTGATCGCGAGCTTCATGAGGGCCGCGACCGAGGGTGCACCGCTCTTGATCGACGGCGATGGGCGCCAGACGCGGGACTTTGTGTACGTCGGCGATGTCTGTTCCGGCATCGCGGCCGCGGCCGAGTCGGACCTGCTAGGGGAGCTCCTTCACCTTGGGAGTGGCACCGAGACGTCGATCACCGATGTTGCGGCGACACTCGTTTCGATGTTCGTCGACCGTGACCTCGAGATTGAGCACGGCCCACCGCGTGTTGGTGATGTGCGCAGCAGTCGAAGCGACATCACTCGGGCCCATCGGATGCTCGGCTACACGCCTTCAGTCGATCTCACGGATGGCCTGGCGCTGACCCGGGACTGGTTCCTCGCTCAGCAGCACTTGTGAACACACCGGCGGCCGGACGACAGGGCAAGATCGCGGTCGTAATCGCGGCCTACAACGAGGCTGACGCGATCGGCGCCGTGCTCGCCGAGCTTCCGAGCAGCCTGGTTGGCGCCGATCTCGAAGTGATCGTGGTGGACGACGGGAGCAGCGACCAGACCGCAGAGGCGGCGCGCGGACACGTCGCGCGAGTCCTTCGCCATGACGCGAACCAGGGCCAGGGAGCGGCACTCCGTACCGGGTTCGAGTGCGCCCTCGCAGGTGGCGCCACTGTCGTCGTCACGATGGACGCCGACGGACAACACGATCCCGCTGACCTGAGACGCCTCGTCGAGCCCGTCCTGGACGGTCACCTCGATTACGTGCAGGGTTCTCGCTACCTCGGCCGGTACGACGAGGCGGGCAGCGCCCGCAGCTACGGCATCCGAGTGTTCACGCTCCTCATCAACCTCGTCGGTCGGTTGCGGATCACCGATTGCACGAACGGCTACCGCGCCATCAACGCCCGCGCACTCGCTCGTCTCGAGCTTCGTGAGAACCGATTCTCCGCGGCCGAGTTGCTCATCGAAGCGGGCCGGCACCACTTGCGCGTGCTCGAGGTCCCCGTACACATCCGCCGGCGAGCGGCCGGGGTGAGCAAGAAGCCGAGGTCGCTCCGCTATCCGTTGGGCTTCCTTGGTGTCGTCGTTCGCGTTGGGTCGCGACGATGGCGGCGCTCCGTGGCCGGTCCGTGGGATGCTGAGCAGCGCCCAACGAGCCGGCGAGCACCGACGGACGCGAACGCCGAGGAACAGACCTGACACTAGGGTGTCGTCTCCTCATGCCCGCCGTGTCCGCCCCCCGCGATCACTTCGGAGTGCCGCTTCGGCCACGGAGCAGGAGCTCGAGAAAGGCACTAAGGGTGGCGGTGCTCCTCGGGCTGGTCCTCACAACAGCGTGCACCGATAGTGGTGGAAGCACGGCGTCAAGTGCATCGGCCGGCAGCTCGCCGCCCACGAGCTCGGTGCGGCCCGTAGAGGCCTCGGCGCTGTACTACAAGCAGCTCGATGCAGGCGTTGACCTGAGTGCGAAGCTGGGAAACGTCGATCTCGTGGTCGTGCCCCCACAACGCGACGAAGGCGCCGCGATCAAGGCGATCCACGATTCGGGTGCCAAGGCATTCCAGTACGTGCAGTACTACTGGGCGCCCGCGGACCAGCCTTTCGAGGGCCTCGATCTCGGGGCGCACCCCGAGTGGGCATTCTGCGGGTCGGGCAGTCAGCCGCTGGTTGGCCGGACCGCGGGCGCGACGTCGACGAAGTGGTTCTTCCTCGATCTCAATGAGAAGTCGCTCCTGGCTCAGATTGCCAGCCAGCTGGGCGACCTCAGGTCGAGAGGATGGGATGGCGTAATGTTCGATCGCGGGTGGGCGGCGACACAAAGCGGCACGGACCTGTCTGGGGCCGATGTCTGGAGCAGAGCCTCCACGTGCACGGACGATCCAGTAGCTCCGAACGCGACGTTCAGCGATGCGTACGTCGCAATGACCGGTGAGGGCCACAAGGCGGGACTCGAGGTACTTCTGAACAGCGGCTTCTCACCGTTCGACCCGGTCATTCCGATGCGGCCCGACCCGGCTTCGGAGGCCTGTCGGGCGCACGAGTGGGCCAACTGCACGTTCGTCGACGATGTCTGGCCGCACGTCGACTTCATGCTGGACGAGGCGCCGGCTCATCCTGGGGATACAAACTGGGGTGTCGACTTCGAGGCGAACACCCGAAATGAGAAGGACCGAGACCACCGCGGTCGGGTGCTCGGGCTGATAACGAGCGGCACGCTCGCGCCGCTCGAGAACAACCACGACAACGTCTATTTCGAGTGGTCGCGAGCGCGTCTATTCGACTTCCCGGTCACGGTGAACACCGGCGACGGCGGCTGCCCGGGGTCCTCCCCGGAGGCGGCGTGCAACCAAAAGGGCATCTATCCCGAACTCAACTCCGTACGACTCGGCCAACCGATCGCCGAGGCTCCGGCGTCGATGCAATGCGATACAGGATCGACAACGAGGTGTGTTTGGTACCGGCAGTACTCCGACGGCCTGGTCGTTGTGAATGTGAGCCGCGACCCGAAGCCCGGCGTCCAGGTTCCGCTCGGCGTGGAAGGATGCCGCTACGTACTCGACCTCCACTCGGGTCAGCCCTTATTCGACGACCGTTGCGTGACTTCGGTGTCGCTCGACCTCGGGGCCGGGTCGGGCCGGCCGCTCGTGCTTAGTCGGAGCCCCCTCTGAGCAACAAAGACGACATAACAAGCGCTGACCAGCCGCGGGCGCCAGCGCGGCCGAACAGTCGACGAAAGATCTCGGTCGCCATCCGGGTCCTGAATCTGCTCACCTTTCCGCTTCGCGCCCTGATCGTGCTTCAACACGATGTCTTCGGACTCATGTCCTTGCGTTCTGAGCGGTTCTCCTACGTGGCCGAGGAGACGGCAGGCCGAACCCTCGATATTGGGTGCGGCCCGCATAACCGATTCGTCACCGAGTGGATCGAGGACGGCATCGGCATCGACGTGTATCAATACGACGGGTTGGCCGAGGATCAGATCGTCTCTGACATGACGAGGCTCCCGTTCGGCGCAAGCAGTTTCGACAGCGTTACCCTCATCGCCGCTCTCAATCACATCCCCCGCCCGCTCCGGGACCCCCAGCTCGCCGAGATGCAACGAGTACTTCGTCCCGGTGGCCGGATAATCATCACCATGGGAACGGCCTTCGCCGAGAGCGCTGTCCACCGCCTTGTGCATTTCTACAGCGAGCGCTTCAAGACTCACGAGGACATGGACCACGAGCGTGGCATGGAAGAGGACGAGGACTACTCCATCACCAAGTCCGAGATCTTGGAGCGACTGCGGCGGACTGGGTTCGTCGGCGTTCGCCAACGGCGGATCTGGACGCAGTTCGGTTTGAACAAGCTCTATATCGCCGTCAAATGACGGCAAGCCCCAGCGTGTCGAGGCGTCCGTAGGAAGCTGGCTCGATGGCCGTCCTGGGTCCCACGTCGCAAGCGACGATCGCTCTCCTAATCGTCGTCGGCCTGCCGACACTCGCGATCGCCATCACCGCGTGGCGGCGATCCTCATGTCGCTACTCGGCGATGACTGCGGTAGCGATCGGCGCCGTCGTCAGCTTCTCGACCTGGGTCATCCTCGCAGAGATCTTGGCCCGGCTCGACATCCTCACCCGACCGGCGACATGGACGGTCGCTGCGGTCAGCGGCGTTGGGTCGACGGTGTGGCTCGGACGCGAAGCGTCCCTCTGGCGCAGAGCGGCGCGACAAGCGCCATCAACCTCAGAAGCACAAGAGGATCGCCTGAGAGACCGTCTCATCGGCGCGGGGACCTCGCTCATGTTACTGATTCCGTGCGCGCCTTACGCCGCCCAGATTGCCTCTAGGCGGGACTCTCTCAGCAGTCCGACGGCTTGGTACTACCTGTGGATCTCCCGAACCATCGCCCAGCTGCACGGAATCCCCGACCACATGCACGAGTGGGGCCTGGACGTGAAGACATTCACCTACCACATCGGCTTCAACGCTTCCTCCGCCTACCTGGTCCTCGCAGGTGGCGACGATCGTTCGCTGGCGGCAGCGCAGCTTGTTCGTCTCACCGCCCTGCTGTCTGCATCGTTCGGCGTGTACGTGTTCGTGCGAGCACTCGGTGCCTCGAGGATCCCGGCGATCGCATCGAGCTTCGGGTTGCTCACGCTCGACATCTATGGACTGAAGCTCGCGTCCTACCGTCCCGAGAGTCTCGGGTACGGGCTAGCGTTCGCGAGCCTCGGGCTGATCATCGAGGCATTGGACCGCGACGACCGCACGCTGCTGTATGCCGGTGGTCTCGGCCTCGTGGGAGTGAGCCAGGTCCACACGATCACGGCAGCGTTCGCCGGCTGCGTGGGCGGCGGTGCGGCCCTGGCCTATCTGATCTTTGGTGCGCAAACGACCAGCCCGCGGTGGCCAACTGGGCCCGCAGCGCGCCGCCGTCGCGCTCGCGTCGCCGACGAGCTGATCGCCAGCGGCCCCGACGGGCAAGGCCGGGCCATCGCGGGTGTCGGCGCCGTCGGCGATGCATCCGGGGCGCAGCCCGTCGCCGAAACGGGTTCGCGCCGGCTGTCTTCGAGGGTCGGGCTGCTCGCGTGCTTCGTAGCCGTCGTCGCGATCGTGTCGGTGGGCTTCAATTTGATCGCGACTGGGAGGACGTCAGCCGCCTCGTCGCTCGGCGGAGTCCCACACCGCGGCCCGGACGGAGCGGATCCCACGTGGGCCTTCCTGCAGCTGGGCACCGCAGGGGTGACGGTCGACGGCGTCGGCTTCGGCGCCCCGTCGAGCGCCTCTATCGTTCGGCAAAGCCTCGATCAGGGCTTCCTCACCCTCTCGGAATCGGGGAACTATTTGTTCGCCGGGGCTGTCTATGCCACCGCCGCGCTGATGAGTCTTAGACGCCGAGAAGCGCGGAAGTTGCTCGTGTTGCTCGTCGTTTCTCTGGCAGCCATCGCACTGTTCGCCTCGCTCCTGTCACTGGGGGGCGACACGTATGTCCCGAGGCGCACTGGCTACCAGCGCGTTCTCCAGCTCTGGTTCGTCCTGCCGCTCGCCGGCGCGGCGGTCGTCGCCTCGCTATTTCGTCGCATTCGGGTTGTTGCCGCCGGCCTGGTGCTGATCGGCGCCGTGGTCATCTGGTTCCAGGCGCTGCCTGACATCGATCGCAGTTCTCACCAGCAGCCGTCGATCGCAGAGATCTCCACCGCCCACGAGCTTCCGATCACACCCGGAGCGACCGTACTAACCAACGCCTGGACACAGGGATACGTGTCGGTTATGACGCCCGGGTACGGTCTGCTGGACGGTCACGCTCCATATCTCGAGGCCGACCTGCTCGTACGGACAAACAACATCCTGACGCAAGGCCGTGCGTATTTCGCCAGCCCGTCGACGTCGCCCTTCCCATTCGCCGAATTCAACGTGCGCTACGTGCTGGTGTCCACGAGGCAGTGGTCACTCGGAACCCCGTCGGTCTTCCCGACTCTGCTGGAGGAGGTCAACAGGGATCCCCAACTTCGTCTCGTGGCAAGCACGGAGGGTCTCGTGCTGTATGAGGTGCAAGCGGTCGCGTCGTGACTCATCAGCCCGTCACCATCGGCGTGCTCTGCCAAAGTACGCGGCGTGGTGATCGCACGCTAGACCACCGGGCGCCAACCGGACTGACGGGTTTCGGCCGTGGCTGCTGCCGCGAGATATGCCTTACGGCACTGGCACGGTAAAGGGAAGGGCCGCCACAATAACGGCTTGGGCGCGGAGCTCGGCGAGCGAGTTGTAACGACTGTGCACCAGGTAGAGCGGGATCACGAAGTCGCCGCCCAGTGAGGCGTCGCCGGCGACCGTTTGCAGATCAGCGAGATCGTTGAGCGGCGTACTCCGGAACGAAGGACCGTCGACCGGCGCACCCGTTATCCACAACACCTCGCCCTGCGGTCGAAGCGGCTCGCGCTCGATCTTCCTCACGGACAACACGTTTCGGTCGATGCCAAGTCTGTCGAAGTAGAGCCGGAACAGCGGGTCCCAGGCTGTCTCCTCGAGCTGGTTGAAGTGTCCGATCACGATCACCGTGTCGGGAGCGGCATCACGAACGGCCCATGCTGCCCCTCGTATGTTCGTCTTCTCCGATGCGAGACTCGAAATGTCCGCCCGCATGAGCGCGAGCAGGGGTAGTAGAGCTCCCGCCCCTGCGGCCACCCATGTCGGCGGCCCGCCGGCGCGGCCCCGCACTCGCGGCACCAAGCCCGCGGCACGGTCCGCCGCGCCCACGACTGCGACGGCGACGATCATGAGTAGGACGGGCGTGAGGAACTCGACCCGTCGATAGGCAAAGTACGTGTGGACGAGCCGGGCCACGCCGATGACTGCCACGGAGAACACCAGCGCATACCCGACCATGCCGAGCACCGTGGGCCGAAGCCGACGCGCCGCGACGACGGGCGCGGCAAGCACGAGTACCACGAAGCCGATGAGCGTGACGCTCCACCGCGGTCTGGCATCGAGGAGGAGCCAGCTGGCAAGGCCACGGAACAGACCGGCATTGGGCAACGGAAGCGGCGAGCCCGGAGGGCGGAAGCTCAGACCCTCGCCTCGCGCCACGACCGGTATCCAGTGCCACGCCTCGAAGGCGAACCAGGGGACGAATGCCAACAGCGAGGCGATGGCGCCTCGTCGGAAGGCCGCAAGCGCTGAGGGCTTCTGCCGTCTCAAGCTGGCGAACGCCATCACCATCTGAACACCGAGGACGACGAACGCGAACGCATGGAGGTAAAGCATGAGGACCACGGTGATCGTCCACCACCGCAGGTTGCGGCGAACAGGCACGCGGATCGCTCTCACGCACGCCCACCAGGATGCGAGATGCATGGCCGAGAAGACCGTGTAGTAACGAGCTTCTTGCGCATACCGCACGCTGAACGGCGCGACGGCAACGAGCGCGGCAGCGACGAGGGCCGCGCGGCGGTCTCTCGTCAGCTCACGGACGAGTAGGTACGCGAAGACGATCTCGGCGGCGCCTCCGAGCACGCTCGGGATGCGGCTGGCCGTTTCGAGACCGAGCGGCAGCAAGCGGGCGCCCGATATAAGCAGATAACCGAGGGGCGGATCGAACGGGCCGAACACGTCGCGGATCTGGAAGAGCGCATCCCGCCCCGACGGCACGAGCACGCCACGCACTTCATCGATCCAGAAGCTTTGCGTTGACAGCCCGTTCACGCGGAGGACGAGGCCGACGGACAGCAGAGCAACCAGAGCCAGGAGCTCACCATGCGTCGCCTCCGGCGGCCCGGAGGCAGCGGCGTCGTCAGGCGCCGCTTCATGTCGAGCGTGCGCAGACGCCATTCCTGTCTGGCTCACGTAGCGCTCCTTGGGTCGTTCACTCCCCGCAGCTGTCTCGTGCCGCCTCCGGACTGGTCCGCAGGCTCGAGGACGGGCCAGGCGCCAAGCCAACGTACCCTGCTCGCGCTCTCGCAGCGATGACCAGACGCCGGCTTCGCTCGTGGTGCGTCACTATGTCGGGCCGCTCCGGCGAGCCCACACCGTCGCCCGCGCAGCCTCTCGAAGGCGCAACCTCGCCCACTGAACGTGATTGTCGCCCGCCAGGGTGGCAAGTTTGGGCGCGTGGCCGAGCCCGCCGCCGAGCCCTCAGGTCTTCCAGAGCCGCCGTCGACCCTGTCCGCGCCCCTCGTTGTCGACCTCGACTGGCGCACGGTCGCCATGGCCATCGCCGTCTTCGGCGCCTTGACGGCCAGCGTCGGCCTCTTGCGGGCCGCCCCGCGCACGATGACGTTCTGCGTGATCGGGGGGCTCCTCGCCCTCGCCCTCAACCCGGTGGTGGGCGCGGTGCAGCGGCGGTTGCACTGCCGGAGGGGAATTGGGGTCGCCCTGGTCCTCGTCGGGTTCGTGATCGGGCTCGCGCTGATCGCCGTTCTGCTCGGTCCACCCGCCGCTCGCCAGGCCGCGCAGCTGAAGGATCAGATCCCCGACGTCGTGAAGCAACTCGGCGATCTGCCGATCATCGGGCATCAACTCGAGAAGAACCACGTCCCGGCGAAGGTCCAGGACTTCCTCGAGAACCTCCCGGCCCGGCTGTCCGGCGACACGGCGCCGATCGAGAACGCGGCCCGCTCGATCCTCGGGGGCATCCTCAGCGCCATCGCGACCGTGCTCGTGACCGTCGCCCTGCTGCTCGACGGCGACCGGTTGCTTCGCGGCGCCCGCCGGGCCGTGCCGTCGCGGCACCGACGCCGCGTCGACGACATCGGCGACCTCTTCTACCGCATCGTCGGTCGGTACTTCGCCGGGTCGCTCCTTGTCGCCGCCATTGCCGGCTTGGCGGTGCTCATCGCGGGACTCGTGCTCGGCGTGCCCCTCACGCCGTTGCTCGCGGTGTGGGTCGTGCTGTTCGACCTCGTTCCCCAGATCGGTGGAGCGGCCGGCGGCATCCCGTTCGTCGCCCTCGCCTTCACGCAGGGCGCGACCACCGGCGTCATCGCCGGCGTGTTCTTCGTGCTGTACCTCCAGTTCGAGAACAACCTGCTGCAGCCACTCGTCGTCGGCGACGCCGTCGACCTGTCACCACCGGCGACGATGGTCGCGGCCCTCATCGGCGTGTCGGCGGCCGGGGTGCCCGGTGCGCTCGTGGCCGTCCCGCTCATGGGCGTGAGCAAGGCGATCTATCTGGAGCTGCGGCCGGGCGAGAAACACCTACGACGCCGCCGCGGCAAGAAGCACCGCTGGCGAACTGGTTCGAGGTCAGGACGGGTGCCCCGGTAGCCTTTGCTCGCAATGGGAAGCGACTACGTGGAAGCCGCGCGCCAGCGCGTCGTCATCTTCGACGGGGCCTTCGGCACGGGCATCCAGGAGCGCAACCTGGGTCCCGACGACTTTGGCGGTCCCGACCTCGAGGGCTGCAACGAGATGGTGTGCGTCGTGCGTCCGGACGTCATCGCCGCCCTGCACGAGTCCTACCTCGCCATCGGCGTCGACGCCATCGAGACGTGCACGTTCGGTGCCTTCGCCGTACCCCTCGCCGAGTACGGCATCGCCGAGCGCTCATACGAGATCAACTTGGCGGCGGCCCGCACTGCGAAGGAGGTGGCATCGGCCTGGTCGACGCCCGACAAGCCGCGCTGGGTCGCCGGGTCGATGGGCCCCGGCACCAAGTTCGCGTCGCTCGGCCAGATCCGCTTCGCCGAGCTGCGCGATGCCTATGAGGTCCAAGCCCGCGGGTTGCTCGAGGGCGGCGTCGACCTGCTCATGATCGAGACGCAGTTCGATCTCCTCGGCCTCAAGGCCGCGGTGATCGGCAGCCGCCGGGCCATGGCTGCCGCCGGCCGCGAGGTCCCGATCCAGATGCAGGTGACGATGGAGCTCACCGGCCGCATGCTGCCCGGCACCGAGATCGGCGCCGCCCTCAGCGCGATCGATGCCCTCCATCCCGCCGTCATCGGAGTGAACTGTGCCACGGGGCCGGCCGAGATGGGCGAGCACCTCCGTCACCTCTCGCACCACGCGCGCATGCCCATCGCCTGCCTGCCCAACGCCGGCCTGCCGAGCGTCGTCGACGGCGCCATGCACTACGACCTCACCGCGGAACAGCTCGCCGAGTACCACCGCCGGTTCATCACCGAGCTCGGAGTCACGGTGGTCGGCGGCTGTTGCGGGACGACGCCGACGTACTTGAAGCAGGTCGTCGAAGTGTGCGCCGACCTCACGCCTGCCCCCCGCCAGCCGGTGCACGAAGCGGGCGCGACGTCCATCTACAGCTTCACGCCGTTCGCGCAGGACGTCACCTACCTCACGATCGGCGAGCGCACCAACGCGAACGGTTCCCGGAAGTTCCGCGACGCGATGCTCGCCGCCGACTGGGACACATGCGTGCAGATGGCGCGCGAGCAGGAGAAGGAAGGCGCGCACGTCCTCGACGTGTGTGTCGACTACGTCGGCCGCGACGGCACGGCCGACATGGACGAGATCGCGTCCCGGTTCGCCACACAGGCGACGGTGCCCCTCGTCCTCGACTCCACCGAGCCGCAGGTGATGGAAGCCGGGCTCCAATGGATCGGCGGGCGCGCCATCCTCAACTCGGCCAACCTCGAGGACGGCGAAGGACCCGGCTCGCGCTTCGATCGCGTGTGCGCGCTCGCCCGCGAATACGGCGCGGCGGTGATCTGCCTTCTCATCGACGAGGAAGGCCAGGCCCGCGACGTCGAGTGGAAGCTGCGGGTGGCGCATCGCATCCACGAGCTGGCCACCACCCGCTACGGGTTGGAGCCCGGCGACCTCATCTTCGACGCCCTTACGTTCCCGCTCTCCACCGGCGACGAGGACCTGCGGGGCGACGGCATGGCCACCATCGAGGCGATCCGCCGCATCAAGACCGAGCTGCCGGGGACGTACACGGTGCTCGGGCTGTCGAACGTCTCGTTCGGCCTCAAGCCCGCGGCCCGCCACGTCCTCAACTCGGTGTTCCTCCACGAGTGTCGGCAGGCCGGGCTCGACGCGGCCATCGTCCACGCCGCTCGGATCATGCCGCTCAACCGGATCCCCGAGGCGCAGGTGAAGGTCTGCGCCGATCTCGTCTACGACCGGCGGGCCGACGGCTACGACCCGCTGCAAGCGTTGCTCGCGCTCTTCGAAGACGTGGAGGCGTCGACCGTCGAGAAGGAGGACCGTTCCGACTGGCCGGTCGAGCGACGGCTGTCGCAGCGCATCATCGACGGTGACCGCGACGGGCTCGAAGCCGACCTCGAGCTCGCGCTCGGGTCGGGGCTCGGCGCGCTCGACATCGTCAACGACGTTCTCCTGGCGGGGATGAAGGTCGTCGGCGAGCTGTTCGGGTCGGGGCAGATGCAGCTCCCGTTCGTCCTCCAGTCGGCCGAGACGATGAAGACCGCGGTCGCCTACCTCGAACCGCACATGGAGAAGGTCGAGGGCGGATCGAGCAAGGGCCGCATCGTGCTCGCCACCGTGAAGGGCGACGTGCACGACATCGGCAAGAACCTGGTCGACATCATCCTCACGAACAACGGCTACGAGGTGCACAACCTCGGCATCAAGGTCTCGATCAGCGACATGATCGATAGGGCGCTGGAGGTCAAGGCCGACGCGATCGGCATGAGCGGGCTGCTCGTGAAGTCCACGCTCATCATGCGCGACAACCTCGAGGAGCTGAACGAGCGGGGGTTGTCGCGCATCCCCGTGCTCCTGGGCGGCGCCGCGCTCACGCGCTCGTACGTCGAGCGCGACCTTCGCACGACCTACGACGGCCGGTTGTTCTACGGCAAGGACGCGTTCGAAGGCTTACGGGTGATGGACCGCCTCGGCGAGCTGCGCCGCACGGGCGACGACGACCCCGACTGGGGCCGGGTGCCGCTCGAAGCGCGGACGGCATCCACCACCGTGCCACCCGCGGCCGTCGACCTCCCGGCCCGGTCACCCGAGGTCGTGACCGACAACCCCGTCTTCACACCACCATTCGTCGGCTCGCGGGTCGTGAAGGGCCTGTCGCTCGACACCATCGCGACCTATCTCAACGAGACCGCGCTGTTCCGCAACCAGTGGGGCTTCCGGCCGGAGAAGGGTGAGCCCGACGATCAGTTCAAGGCGCGGATCCGGCCGATCCTCCGCGAGAAACTGGCCGAGGCCAAGGCCAACGAGTGGCTTGTCCCCGCGGTGGTGTACGGCTACTTCTGCGCCAGCGGCGAGGGCGACGACGTCGTCATCTGGAAGGACGAGGCCCGAACATCGGAGTGGCTACGGTTCCGCTTCCCGCGCCAGACGTCCGAGCCGTATCTGTGCATCGCCGACATGGTGCATCCCGACGGCGCCGAACCCGATTACGCCGCCTTCCACATCGTCACGATGGGCGCCGCCGCCAGCGAGGCGGCCGCCGCGCTGCGGGCCGCCGACCACTACACCGACTACCTGTTGGTGCACGGGCTCGGCGTCGAGATGGCTGAAGCGTTGGCCGAGCACTGGCACCACCGCATCCGCCAGGAATGGGGGTTCGCGGCGGAGGACGGGCCGACGCTCCAAGGCCTCTTCCGCCAGCAGTACCGCGGCGGACGCTACTCGTGGGGCTACCCGGCCTGTCCCGACCTCGAAGACAACGAGAAGGTGCTCGAGCTGCTCGGCGGCGAGCGCATCGGGCTGGAGTGCTCGGCGGAGACCGGATACCAGTACCAGCCCGAGCAGACGACCTCCGCGATCGTGCTCCACCACCCGCGGGCCAAGTACTTCATTGCGCGATAGCGGTGCGGTGGGCGCCGACGTGATCGTCTTGGTGCTGGCGGTCGCGTTCTGGCTGCTGTTCGTCCGCACCCCCAGGGGCGGCTAGGCGTCATCGTCGACTGCGAACGGCGAAGCGGGGGCCGACGGCCAGGCTCGCCCCCTGTCACCAAAGTGCGGAGAACAACCCCCATCAGGAGCTTGCGCAAGTGTGTCCTCCCTTGAAGCCTCCCCAGTCAGGGGAGTGGACCGAGGTTCGTCACACGGCTGACGCACTCCTGCTGCGCGGCCGCCAGAATCGCGAAACTGGAGACAACACCGGGGTGGGGGAGGGCGATCGCTTCGAGAACGAGGGCGATGGCACAGACAACCCGGCGTGGTGAGTCCCGAGGCCTGATCGTCGGTCTCGTCTTGGCGGTCACTGCCTTCGCGTTCGACGGGCTGTCGGTGACGGCGGCCATGCCGGCGATCGTGCGCGACCTACACGGCGTGCACCTCTACGGCGCCGCGTTCAGCGCCTACATGCTGGCCAACGTGTTCAGCCTGGCGATCTCCGGACCGGTGGCCGATCGGCACGGGCCGCGGCCCGTCCTCGTGGCGGGCCTGGCCGTGTTCGGAGCCGGCCTCGTGGTCGGCGGCGCGGCGCCGTCGATGGTCGTCGTCGTGGCCGGCCGAGCCGTGCAAGGACTCGGTGCCGGCACGATCGGCGCGACCGCGTACGTCATCATCGGTCGCGGCTTCGCGCCGGCCGCTCGCGCTCGGCTGTTCGCGGTCCTGTCGGCCGCGTGGATCGTGCCCGGGCTCGTCGCCCCTGGGGTCGCGGGGGTCGTGGCCGACCGCCTGTCCTGGCGCCTCGTCTTCTTCGGGCTGCTGCCCTTCCCGGCGATCGCGGCCGCGCTCGCCCTCCCGGCCTTGCGGCACTTTGCGCCCGGTCACGGCGCGGGCGATCCCATCCGGCCTCGGGTCGTCGCCGCGGCGCGGCTCACCGCCGGCACCGCGTTGATCGTGGGCGGGCTCGGTTCCATCGGCCATATGGCCGGCGTGGTGCTCGTCGTCGCCGGGGTCGTCGTCGCCCTCCCCGGCATTCGGGCCCTGCTGCCGGCCGGGGCGGCGCGGGCCACGCCCGGCCTGCCCGCGATCATCGCGACCCGGGCGCTCATCAACTGGTCCTTCTTCGGCACCGACGCCTTCGTGCCCCTCGCCGTAGTGGCGGTCCGCGGCCGGAGCAACCTGACCGCGGGGTTGGCGTTGACCACGTCGTCGCTGGCCTGGTCGGGAGCGGCGTGGATCCAGTCGAAGCAGTCCACCCGGCGGAGCCCGCGAGCGGTGACCGCCTTCGGCGTCGTGTTGATCGGACTGGGCGTGGCCGTCACCGCGCTCGTGCTCTCGCAGCGCGTGCCCGTCGGGTCGGCCTTCCTGGGTTGGGCCATCGCGGGGGCCGGGATGGGGTTCGCGTTCAACACGACGTCGGTCGCGGCCCTGGACGAGGCCCCATCCGGCAGCGAAGGGACGACGAGCTCCGCCCTGCAGGTCGCCGACGCCCTCGGCATCGCCATCAGCACCGGGGTCGGCGGCGCGATCCTCGCCCTGGCGAGCAACGACCGCGGGTCGACGTCGGCCGCGACGCTCGCCGTCGTCTTCGCGGTCACCGGCGCGGCGGTGGTGCCCGCCCTCCTCGCCTCTCGTGGGATCGCCGCCGTCCCCCACCCGCGCGCTCCGGCGCCGGCCGACTAGCTCCTGCGGGGAACCGGCGGGCTCTTCGCGGGCGGCGCGTCGGGCAGCTCTTGTTCGAGGGTGGCCGCATCGGCGAACAGGTCGCCGTGCTCCTCGACCCGACGCACGACGTCGGTCGCCTCGAACGACAGCGGGTGGCCCTCGGCCGCGGCTTCGACCTCGTCCCACGTGACCGGCGTCGACACGGTGGGCCGGGGCCGCGCCCGCAGCGAGTACACGCACACCGTGGTCTTGTGCCGTGAGTTCTGGCTCCAGTCGATGAAGACCTTGCCCTTGCGGAGTTCCTTGCGCATCACGCTCACCACGCGGTCGGCGTGGTGCTTCTCCATCGCTTGCGCCACCGTCCGGGCGAAGCCGGCCGCGTGCTCGTGCGTCACGCTGGGCCGGTTCACGGGGACGTAGAGCTGGAGGCCCTTCGATCCCGACGTCTTCGCCAGGCACGAGAGCCCGAGACCGGCGACGGCGTCACGGATCCACACGCCGACCTCCGCGCAGTCCTGCATGCCCGCGGGCGGACCGGGGTCGAGGTCGAAGACCACCATCATCGGCGCCTCGATGTCGGCACAGCGCGCCATGGGCGCGTGGATCTCGAGCGCCGCGAGGTTCGCGGCCCACACCACGCTCGGGAGGTCGGAGAGGCGGCAGTAGTTGATGGCGCCGCCGCTGTCGCCCGGCCCGAGGCACACCTCCACCCAATCGGGGCGGTGCGACGGGCAGCGCTTCTCGAAGAACGACTTGTCGTCGACGCCGTTCGGGTAGCGCCGCATCGTGATGCCCCGGTCCCGCATGTGGCTGAGCATCACCGGCCCGATGCGGGCGTAGTAGTCGATGACCTCGCCCTTCGTGAACCCGGTGTCGGGATAGAGGACCTTGTCGAGGTTGGACAGCCGGAGGGTGCGGCCCTCCACCTCGACGGCGGTCTCCTGGCTCGGCACGACGCGGGTCTACCCCGCGATCAGGCCGTCTTGCGCTTCCGGGGCGCCGCCTTCTTCGTCGTCTTCGCCGCTGCGGCCTCCCTTTCGGACGAGCCGCCGGCCGCTGCGGCTCGGGCCGTGGGGTGTCGTCGCCGCGATTCCTTCGCCGCGCTGACGCTCGCCTCCAACGCCGCCATGAGGTCGACCACCCGGTCGGCGGTGACCGGGGCGGGCGCCTCGACGAGCTCGGTCTCACCGGCCGCCTTGCGCTCGATGAGGTCGAGCACTTGGTTCCGGTACGTGTCCTCGAACTTCTCGGGTTCGAACTCGGCGGACAGCGAGTCGATGAGCTGCTTGGCCATCGTCAGCTCGCGATCGCTGACGGTGACGGTCCCGATGTCGCTCAGCTCGCGTATCTCCTCGGTGTCGTTGACCTCGTCGGCGTAGACCATCGTCGACAGCAGCAGCTTCCCGTCCTTCGGCCGGATCGCCGCCAGGTACTGCTTGGTGCGCATGACGAACTTGGCGATGCCGACCTTGCCCGAGTCCTCCATCGCCTGGGCCAGCAGCGCGTACGGCTTGGCGGTGGCCTTGTCGGGCGCGAGGTAGTAGGCGGAGTCGTAGAAGATCGGGTCGACGTCGGCGAGGTCGATGAACTCCTCGATGTCGATCGTGCGCTGCGCCTCGGGGTCGAGGGCGGCGAGTTCGTCGTCGGTGATGAGCACGAACTGCCCCGACGGCAGTTCGTAGCCCTTGACGATGGCGTCGCTGGGGACCTCCGTGCCGTCCTGCGCCGACACCTTCTGGTACTTGATGCGAGAACCCGTGCGCCCGTCGATCTGGTTGAAGCTGACCGACTTGCGGGACACGGCGTTGTAGAGCTTGACGGGGATGTTGACCAGCCCGAAGCTGATCGACCCGCTCCATATGGCCCGAGGCATGGCATCCAGTATTCCCCGAACGGCGAATTCAGGCGAGAACTGCCCGCGCGACGAGGTCGGTGCCGAAGGCGGTGAGGATCGCCAGGTACAGGAAGCCGGTGGCCGCCATGACCGCGGAGTAGGCGCGTTCCTTCAAGGCGGCGCGGGTCACGACGACGAGCGCGATCGTCGTCACCGCGCACGCGACCCAGAACCATCCGAGCAGGCCGCCGTACCCGTCGTCGATCGAGCCGGACAGGACCGACGGCATCCCCCGCGGCCACAGCAGCAGGGCGACCTCGACCGGCCACACGAACCCGAGCCACCGCACCAAGTCGAGCAGCGCGGCCCGCGGCAGCCCGGGCTGCACGAGGTACCAGTGCCCGAGCAGCATCGCGTCGGAGACGCTCCCGAGGAACGCGGCGCCGACAATCGTGCGGCCGACCGACAGCACCGCGGGGTCGCCCGCGTCGACGCCCGCGGCGACGAGTCCGACCAGCCCGATCACCGGCGCGATGAGATCCAGCGCAGGCGGGAACTCCGGACGGCCCGGCTCCGGCACGCGGTCATGCCGGTCGATCCCCGTTCGGTCCGCGACCATCGCGGCGACGCGAGCGCTGCGCCGATCGAGCCGTTCACGCTCGAGCGTCACTCCCGCTCGCCGGCGGATCACCGACACCACCAGCGCGACGCCCGCGGCGGCCGCGACACCGGCGGCGGCAACATCTCGAACCGGCACGGGACCGACGATCCGACCCACGAGGACCGCCAATAGCGCCATCACCCAGTACAGGCCCCGTAGCAACCACCCGTACCCGATGCCGACCTCTCGTCGCCGGGTCGTGACCCAGAGGAACAACAGACCACCGGTCGCCCATTGGAGCAGGACGGTGGCGCCGTCCAGACGGATCACCCGTCGACGACGACCAGATCGTGGTCGACGGTGTTGAGCGCCTCGGGGCCGGCGGCGGTGGCGACGACGATGTCCTCGAGGCGGGCGCCGAACCGGCCGGCGAGGTAGATGCCGGGTTCGACCGAGAAGGCGTGGCCGGGGGCCAACGGCTGGCAGTTGCCGCCGACGATGTACGGGTCTTCGTGTTCCTCGATCCCGATACCGTGCCCGGTGCGGTGGATGAAGTGCGCGCCGTAGCCACCCTCGGTGATGATGCGCCGGGCCACGCCGTCGACGTCTTCGCAGGGCGTGTCGACGGTCGCCGCGTCGACCGCCGCGGCCTGGGCCGCATGCAGCACGCCGTACAGGTCGCGGAACTCGGACGGCGGCTCACCCGTGTAGACGCAGCGCGTGATGTCGGAGCAGTAGCCGACGCCGTCCCCGCTGAGCATGGTGCCGCCGAAGTCGCACAGCACGACCTCTCCCGCGCCGATCACGCGGTCGCCGGGATCGTGGTGGGGGCTGGCGGCATTCGGTCCGGAGGCGACGATCGCAAAGTTGACCCGGTGGTGTCCCTCGGCGCGCAAGCGGCGCCCGATGTCGGCCGACACCTCGGCTTCGGTGCGCCCGACGAGCCCGATGTCACCCGCTTGGAGTTGCGCGGCCACCCGGTCGGCCGCGGCCGCGGCCCGGCGCAGCGCCGCGATCTCGGCGGGATCCTTCACCGCCCGAAGCGGTCCCAGCACCTCGCTCGCTTTGCGGAACGTCGTGCCGGGAAGGAGTGCCGTGAGGTCGACGAGGAACCGCGCCCAGGTGCGGTCGCCGATGGCGACGACAGCCGGCCGGCCCGCCAATTGCGCGACGAGTCCGACGGGGTCGTCCGTCTCGTCCCACGGTTCGAGCGCGAAGACGTCGGGGCGCTCGATCACGCGGGGAGCCTCCAAACGCGGGACAACGAGCGTCGCCTCGTCATCCCGAGGCACGACCAACATGGTCAGCCGCTCGAGGGGCATCGCCTCGTAGCCCGTCAGGTACGGCAGGTCAGGACCGACCGAGAGGAGTACGACGTCGACCCCGAGGTCGACCATGCGGTCCCGCGTCCGGGCCAGGCGGTCGGCGAACACTGACCGCAGGTTAGAGCCCGGTGCTGCGGGCTAAGGCCGCGGCGGTTCCCGCGTGAGAGCTTGGGCGCCTCGGGGCGGGGGCAGCGCTTGCGGATCCCCTGGACTTGGTCGCAGCACACCGAAATTTCTTCGCGAAATTGCTTGCGAACGCGAGTTCGGTCCGCTAACGTTTGCCTGTCGATGCGCCGCCTTGGGCGGCCGTCGAGATCGGAGCCACCCCACCCCGGGGCGACGGCACCCTCGTCCTGCCGATGCGTGCCGCGCGTGCCCGGGGAGGTTGAACCGTGGTCTGTGTCCGAGAGATCGCCGAGGTCCGTGAGCGGGTCATCGCCGTCTCGCGCGCCATCGACGCCGACACGCTGACCGGGCCTGAGGCCGGGCTGATGCTGGCAGACGTCACCATGATGAAGAACGCGGCCGCCACCATGGAGGCGCTGCTGGCCAAGCGCCTCGCCGACGACGGCGCGTGGCAGCGGGCCGGCGACCGGTCGGCGGCCGACCATCTCGCGAAGGCCACTGGTACCACCGTCGGCCGGGCGCGAGAGACGCTGGCCACGGCCGAGCGGCTCAGGGCCCTCGGCGCCACCGACGCCGCAGCCCGGTCCGGTGTGCTGTCCCCTGAGCAGGCGGGCGCGGTGAGCGACGCCGCCACCGCGAACTCCGACGCGGAAGGTCAGCTGCTGGCCGCCGCGGCCCGCGGGTCGCTCCAAGATCTCCATGACGAGTGCGCGAAGATCAAAGCCGCGGCCGATCCCGATCCGGACGCCACCTACCGCCGTCACCGGGCGGAACGAAGCCTGCGGATGTGGGCCGACCGGAACGGTGTCGCCAAGCTCTTCGGGGTCACCACGCCCGACCAGATGGCCGTCATCAAGGCTGCCGTCGAACGGCGCACCACCGAACTGTTCGAAGCCGCCCGTAGGACAGGGCACCACGAGCCGAGAGGGGCGTACATGATCGACGCCCTCGGACAGATCTGCGGCGAATGGCTCGGCGAGTCGCGCGGGCTGGCCGAAGCCGAAGGCGAATCTGCGCCCGGACCCGAGCCCGAACCCGAGCCCGCGCCGGACGCGCCGAAGGCCCGCAAGCCCCGACGGTCGCAGACACCGCGCTTCCTCGGCATCGTGCGCGCCGACCTCGAGGCGCTGCGGCGAGGTTCGGCCGAGGGCGACGAGGTCTGCGAGATCAACGGGCTCGGCCCCGTGCCCGTGTCGGTCGCGCAGCGGCTGCTCGGGGAATCAGTCCTGCATCTCGTGCTCACCAAGGGCACGGCCGTGGGCACCACCGTCAACCTCAGGCGTGGCCCCAACACGGCTCAGCGCATCGCCCTGCTCGCAACCCAACCGCACTGCGGCATCACCGGCTGCCACAGCCCGTTCACCGAGATCGACCACGACGACCCGTAGGCCCGGTGCCACACCACCGAGCTGGCCAACCTGCGCCGAAAATGCACGCACCACCACGATCTGAAGACGGCGGGATGGGCGACGCTCGAGGCCGACGGCAGCGTGTTCATGGTCGGTCCCGACGATCCGCGCCACCCTCGACATGCGCACGCTCCGCCTCTCCGACCCGCGGTGTAAGGGGGCCGTCCGGGTCGGCGGACCGGCCGGGCCCAGTCGCCCGTGGCCGGACGCACGTGCGTGGTCTTTGCCCGCTCGATGCACGTGCGATGGACTCATCACACCACGGCCGGGCGGGCGTCGCCAGAGGCCGAACGGCGAGCCTGGAGGGCGACCGGCGTTGCCGTTGCGGCCTCCCGGGCGTGGTAGCTCGAGCGGGTCAGGGGCGACGCGACCACATGACCGATGCCCATCGCCTCGGCCTCTCGCTGCAAGGCGTCGAACTCCTGGGGCGTCCACCACCGGACCACCGGCAAATGGTCAGCGGTGGGCCGGAGGTACTGACCGATGGTCACGATGTCGACGCCGACGGCGTGAAGATCGGCGAGCGCGGCGAGCACCTCGTCTTCGGTTTCGCCCATACCGAGGATGAGCCCGCTCTTGGTGACGAGCCCGGCGTCCTTGGCCCGCGCCAACACTGCGAGGCTGCGGGCGTACGAGGCCGACGGCCGCACGACTCGCTGGAGCCGGGCGACGGTCTCGATGTTGTGGTTGAGCACGTCCGGCCGGGCATCGAAGACCGTCGCGAGCGCGGCCGGATCACCTTTGCAGTCGGGGATGAGGACCTCGACGCCGACGCCGGGTGTCCGCGCCCGGATCTCGTCGATGCAGGCGGCGAAGCCCTCCGCGCCTCCGTCGGGCCGGTCGTCCCGAGCGACCGCGGTGATGACCGCGAACGACAGGCCCATGCGCTCGACGGCCTCGGCCACCCGCGCCGGCTCGTCGGGATCGACGGGCAGCGGGAGGCGTGTGTCCACCTGGCAGAACCCGCACGCCCGCGTACACCGATCCCCGTTGATCATGAACGTCGCGGTCCCCGCCGACCAGCACTCGAAGATGTTCGGGCACCCGGCCTCTTCGCACACGGTGGTCAGCGCCAGATCACGCATCGTGCGCTTGAGCCGTACATAGTCGGTGGTGATGTGCAGGCGGGCCTTGGCCCACTCGGGCTTCGGTGCGCTGATCGACAGTCCGTCGGCCAGTTCGGGGCGAGCCCACGACACGTCGGCGCGCTCCCACCGACCATTCCCCCACCGGTCGACCGCTCGTGCCGTGACCGCGTCGACGACGTCGCGCATCGTGACGTCGACGCCCTCGGCGGCCAGCGACGTCACCTGCTTGTCGCGGATGCCGCACGGCACGATGTGGCCGAAGTACGCGAGGTCGGGGTCGACGTTGAGCGCGAAACCATGCATCGTGCGGCCCCGGGTGAGCTTCACGCCCACCGCACAGATCTTCCGCTCGTCGATCCACACCCCGGGATACCCCCGGAGCCGGCTCGCACCGGATAGGCCGAGATCGGCGAGGGCGTCGATCACGAGCTGCTCGACGGACTCGACGTACGCCACCGTGTCCGCCATCCCCCCGCCCCGCTTGCCGGGCACGGTGAGGACCGGATAGCCGACCAGTTGGCCGGGACCGTGGTAGGTGACGTCGCCGCCCCGGTCGGTCTTGACCAACTCGGCGCCGACGTCGGCCGGGCGCACGAGGACGTTCGCCAAGTCCGCCCGCACACCCAGCGTGAACACGTGGGGATGTTCGAGCAGCAACAGGTGGTCGTCGGCCGAGTGCGCGAACAACCCCCGTTGCAGCGCATGCGCATCCCGGTAGCGGACCCGGCCGAGCCACCGCACACGCAGCATCGGCCGCCACGCTACCCGGGGTTGCGCAATTCCTAGGTCGCTCGCACGTCGTTCGCGTTCACGAGAGCCCGGCCTTCGGCCTTGCTTCGGCCGCGCTTCTCAGAGTTCGGCGGCCCAGTCCCTCGTCTCGATGAGCTCCTTCACCTTGGCGAGGAACGCGGAGGCATAGGCCCCGTCGAAGGCGCGATGGTCCCACGTCAGGGCCAGGTTGCCGACGGAGTGGATCCCGAGCCCCTCCGTGCCGTCGGGCAGCTCGACCACCACCGGCCGCCGCTTGACGCCGTCGGTGGAGAGGATCGCGACCTGCGGCTGGTTGATGATCGGCATCGTGAGCAGCGTGCCGTACGGCCCGGGGTTGGTGATCGTGAAGGTGCCGCCGGTGATCTCGTCGGGCGACAGCCGCTTGGAGCGCGCCCGTCCCGCGAGATCGCTGATCTGGCGGGCGATGGCGCGCAGCCGTTTCGTGTCGGCGTCGGCGACAACAGGAACCATGAGCCCCTTGAAGTCGAGGTCGACGGCGATGCCGAGGTTCACGTAGTTGTGCACGACGAGCTCGTTGTCGCCCACTGACGCGTTGACCTCTGGGAACTCCCGGATGGCGTCGATGACGGCTCGGGAGATGAACGGCAGGTACGTGAGCCCGAAGCCTTCCTCGGCGCGCCATGCCTCCTTCTCCGCCCGGCGGACGCGCTCGACCCCCTCGTAGTCGACTTCGATCGACGCCATGACGTGAGCCGACGTCCGCTTCGAGCGGACCATGTGCTCGGCGGTGCGCTTGCGGATGTTGCTGAACGGCACCGTGGTGTCCCGCTCACCCGGACGGGCTGCGGGCGCGGCCGCCGGCTCCTTCGCGGCTGGAGCCGCGGCTTCGCGGGCGGCCGCCTCGCGGGCCGGCGCGGCCGCTCGCTCTTTCGTGCCCGCCGCCTCGATGACCCCCAGGACGTCGTTCCGGGTGATCCGGCCTCCGGCGCCCGTGCCCTGTATCTGCCCGGGGTCGAGGCCGTGTTCGGCCACGAGCCGGCGCACCACGGGCGAGAGGAGCTTTCCGTCACCGCCACTCGGGCCGGCCGGCGCCTGCTTCGGAGGCTTCGGCACCTCAGCCTGCTCGGTGTCCTCGGGCGGCGCCTTGGTGGCCTTCTCCGCGGGCGCCTCGGCCTCCTCGGCGGTGGCCGTGCCTTCGGCCCCGGTGTCGGCCTCGGCCGCGTCCTCGACCGCGGCCTCGCCCTCAGCTGGGGCTGCCTCTTCGGCCGGAGCCTCCTTGGCCTTGGCGTCGCCATTGCCGCTCGGCGGCGCGTCACCGATGACCGCGAGCTTCGTGCCGACATCGACGGTCTCACCTTCGGCGACGAGGATCTCGGTGATGAAGCCGGCCGACGGCGACGGGACCTCGGAGTCGACCTTGTCGGTGGACACTTCGAAGAGGACCTCGTCCTCCGCGATCTGATCGCCGACCTGTTTGAACCACTTGGTGATCGTGCCCTCGGTGACCGTCTCACCCAGCTGCGGCATGGTGATGTCAGCCATGGAGTCCTCTCCCTGTCAGCGCCATGACCGACTCACCGAAGAGCTCGCTCATCGTCGGGTGCGGCTGGATGAAGTGGGCGACCTCGGCGACGGTTGCTTCCCAATTCAACGCCAGGTAACCCTGGCCCAGTTGCTCGGTGACCCACGGCCCGACCATGTGGACGCCGACGATCTGTCCACCGTGGCCCGAACCCGGGTCGCGGACCGCGATGATCTTCACGAGACCGTCGGGCTCGCCGACGATCAGCGCCCGTCCGTTGCCGACGAACCGGTGCTTCGAGGTGACGATGTCGAGCCCGGCCTCTTTGGCGCTGGCCTCGGAGTGGCCGGCGAACGCGACTTCGGGGTGGCAGTAGATGCACCACGGGACGCGCCCGTAGTCGACCGGCACCGGGTCCTCGCCGAGGACGTCCTTGATGACGACAATGCCTTCGGCGAAGCCGACGTGGGCGAGCTGCGGCGTGGCGATCACGTCGCCGATCGCGTACACGCCATCTTCCGCCGTCCGGCAGAACTCGTCGACCACGACGAAGCCGCGCTGGTCGACTTCGACGGAGGTGCCGTCGAGGCCCAGGTTCTCCGACAGGGGACGGCGGCCGACGGACACGACCACGAGATCGACCTTGACCGACTCGCCGTCGCCGAACTCGACGCTCGTGCCGCCGTCGGGATCGGGCGTGTGGCCAGTCACCTTGACCCCCGCACGGACCTCGATGCCCCGCTTCTTGAACGACTTCAACACGACCTGGGTGACATCGTCGTCGCAGCCCGGGAGGATCTTCGGGAGCGCCTCGAGCACGGTCACCTGCGTGCCGAGGTCGGCCATCATCGACGCGAACTCGCAGCCGATCGCGCCGCCGCCAATCACCACCGCGGACGACGGGAGCTTCTCGATCGACAGCAGTTCGTCGGACGTGACGACGGTCGTGCCGTCGATGTCGAACCCCGGGATGGTGCGGGGCACGGAGCCCGATGCGAGGATGACGGTGTCACCGGTGAGCTCGACGTCGCCCGACTCCCCACCCGCGACGCGCACGAGATGCCCGGCGTGCAGCGTGCCGGTGCCGCTGTAAGTGACGACCTTGCGCTGCTTCAGCAGCCCTTGGAGCCCCTTCCACAGTTGGTCCACGACCTTCTGCTTGCGTTGCATCGTCGCGGAGAAGTCGAGCCCGGGCTGGTCGGCGAGCACGCCGAACTCCTTCGCGCCGGCGACGGTGCGATACACGGAGGCCGTCTCCAACAGCTCCTTGGCGGGGATGCAACCCCGGTGGAGACAGGTGCCGCCGACCTTGTCCATCTCGACGATGGCGATCTTGAGGTTGGCGGCGCCCCCGTAGAGCGCGGCCGCGTAGCCGCCCGGGCCACCACCGATGATGACGATGTCGAAATGCTCGGCCGTAGGACCACCTCCCGACACGCGGACGGCGTCGAGCCTACCGGCCGTGATGGCCCGTCAAGGGCGGAGTGACCCGTCGCGACGCCGTCCGAGTCGGTCCGGCCGAGCGGCGGCGGGCCCAAGGTGTTGGTGCTTGAGGGTGTCTGCGACCCCTGAGCGCCACAACCCACCTGCACGGCCGGCGCCTGACGATCCCTGGTGGTGGGTGACGCCATGATGGAGGGGTGCGAAGGTCGCTGGCGATCGTGATGAGCGGTGTGGCGATGCTCGCATGCTCCTCGCCGAAGGGTGGCGGCGCGGCCGATGACCTCAACGCAAAGGCCATCCCCGCGGCCGTGACGGTCGAGTCGACCGTGCTACGCGACCAGGCCCCCGTGCCGGTGCGCTACACCTGCGACGGGGACGACGTCTCCCCGCCCCTGGCCTGGACTGGCCTACCCGCGGACACGGCCGAGATCGCGATCGTGGTCGACGACCCCGATGCCCCGCGCGGCACGTTCGTCCACTGGGTCGTGTTCCACATCGACCCCGCGGTAGCGGCGCTCGACGAGGCGGCCGTGCCAGCCGGCGCCCGCCAGGCGAAGAACAGCAGCGGTGATCCCGCCTACGACGGACCGTGCCCGCCCGGTGGGTCGACTCACGACTACCGCTTCACGGTGTACGCGCTCGGATCGGCGATCGACGAGGCCGACGGAGCGTCAGCGGACGACGCGATCGCCGCGATTGAGGACGCGGCGATCGCACGGGGCCGGCTCACCGCGACGTACGAGCGCCAGTGAGCACCCGCCGGCTGATCGTCGCCGCGCTGGTGTGCGGGGTCGCCATCCTCGTCGCGTTCGCGCTTCAGGTGAGCCTCGCCCGATAGCGAGCGCGCTTCTCGACCTCGAGGAAGTCGTGGCCAACGCCCCGGACGTCCTCGATGGCCGCCGCTGCGTCCTGAACGCGCCGACGGTTGAATATCTCTGACCGATCCTGGCGCTAGCCCGCCGCGAACCAGTCCAACGTCCGGGTCAGCCCCTCCTCGAACGAGACCGTCGCCTTCCATCGGAGATCGCGAGCCGCGGCACTCGGATCGGCCCACGAGTGCCGGACGTCGCCGGGCCGCGGATCCGTGTGCGCGGGCTCGACGCTGACGTCCATCAGGCGGCCGAGGATGGCGAGCAGGTCGAGCAACGAGTGCGCGGAACCGTCGGCGATGTTGTAGGCGCGACCGGTGCAGTCGGCGCCCGGCGCGACCGCAGCGGCAAGGTTGGCGGCGACGACGTCGTCGACGAACGTGAAATCGCGGCTCTGGAGGCCGTCTCCGTGAACCGTGGGCGACTCGCCGCTGCGCAACGCTTCGATGAACAGAGGGATCACGGCGGCGTACATCGAGTCGGGGCGCTGCCGCGGCCCGTACACGTTGAAGTAGCGCAGGGCCACCGTCTCGAGCCCGAACAGCTCGCTGAACACGCGGCAGTAGTGCTCGCCCGCCAGCTTCGATACCGCGTACGGCGAACGGGGCATGACGGGTGTCGTTTCCGGTGTAGGCCGGGCCGCGGCGCCGCCGTACACCGACGAGCTGGACGCGTAGACGACCCGACGAACGCCCTCGTCACGAGCGGCGACGAGCACGGCCAGGGTGCCGTGCGTGTTGGCCGTGTCAGTGGGGAGCGGGTGCTCGACCGACCGGAAGACGGCCCGGTGCGCGGCCTGGTGGAACACCACGTCCGCCCCCCGGACCGTCCGGCGCACCAGATCCTCGTCGGCGACGCTGCCCTCGATCAGCTCGGCGTCGGCGGGCACGTTGTCGGCGAAACCGGTGCACAGGTCGTCGAGCACCCGGACCTGATGGCCCGCCTCGAGGAGGGCGTTGACCAGGTTCGAGCCGATGAACCCGGCGCCGCCGGTGACGAGGCACTCCATGGGGCGCCGAGTGTACGGCGCGGGGTCTTATCGGCGATCGGCCTCAGTGCTTGCGGGCGCGCCGGATGGCGACCGCGACCAGTTCGCCGGCCGCGAGACTGGCGGCGCCCGTCGCGAGCAGCACGACCCACAGCGGGGCGTGCACGGTGAAGAACAGCCAGCGCACCTTGGTGCTCTTCGTGTTCTGGAACACGAAGGCGATGACGGCGGCGGCCAAGACTGCCGCGCCGATGATTGCAGGCGGGATCCTCCGGGACGTACTCGGCGCAACGTCGCTGTCAGCCACGGCGAGATCGTAGGCCCGACAGGTACGCTCGGCCCGTGGCGTTCAAGAACCTCCGCCGGCGGCTGACGGCCTCGGCCGACGAACTGGACCGCGATCGGCTGTGCAACCACTACGCCGCGCTCGGGCTCACCGCCATCGACGAGGCGCCCCGCCGCATCCCTGTTCGGGTCGGCGGTGAGGTTCAGGCGCTCGAGGTGGTGCCGCGAGCCGGGTCGCCCTCGCTCGAGGTGGTGTTCAGCGACGGCAACGGCAAAGCGGTGGCCGTGTTCACCGGCCGGCGCCGGATCGCGGGCGTGTCACCCGGACGCGGCATCCTCGTCGAGGGAGTCGGCCGCGACGAGCGGGGCCGGCTCGTCCTGCTCAACCCCGCCTACACGCTCTTGCCCCAAGCCGGCTGACATTCTCGACGCAATAGCCCGCCGCTTCGCCGGGCTATTGCGTCAGGTTCTCGTCTTCGCGGTCGGGCGGCGGGCCGATGTCGACGACGTCCACCACTCCTGGCGTCGCGACCTCCCCGTGCTCGACGTGGTACGGGATCGACATCACCACCGTGTTGCGCCGGAACAGGAGCCGGGCCTTCAGCAGGAACGCGCTCTGGTTGTGGAGCAGGTGCTCCCACCATCGCGTGAGCACGAACTCGGGGAGCATCACCGTGATGATGTCGTTGTCGTACTTGGCGTCGAGCTCGTCCAGGTACCGCATCACCGGTCCCGCCAACTCCCGATAGGGCGACGACTCGATGTGAAGAGGGACGTCGAGCCCGAAGCTCGCCCACTGCTCTTGGATGCTTTCCGCCTCCTCCGTGCTGCTGACGACGGACACGGCGATGAGGCGGTCGGGGGCCAGCGATTTCGCGTAGGCGAGGGCGGCGAGCACGCCGCGGTGCACCCGCCCCACGAGCACCACGATGGTGTGCGTGTGCCGAAGCGGCTTCCAGCCTTGGGGGATCGTCAGGGCGGCGTCGACGTGGAGATAGTGACGGTGGATCCCCTTGAACAGCAGCACGATCAGAGGGATCACGACCGCGGGGATCCAGGCACCCACGGTGAACTTCGAGACGACCACGATCGTGAGGACGACCCCAGTGGCGAACGAGCCGGTGGCGTTGACCACCATGCCCCGCTTCCATCCCGGTTCTCGCAGCCGCCGGTGGTGCACGACCATGCCGGCTTGGGACAGCGTGAAGCCGGTGAAGACACCCACCGCGTACAGATGGATCAGCAGCGACGTCGACCCGCTGAACGCCATGATCAGGAGCCCCGCCGAGAGCGACAGCAGGATGATGCCGTTCGAGAACACCAGCCGATCGCCACGGTTGGCGAGCTGGCGAGGTAGGAAGCCGTCCCGGGCGATGATCGAGGACAACCTCGGGAAATCCGCGAACGCGGTGTTGGCCGCGAGGATCAGGATCGCGAACGTCGAGAGCTGCAGCAGCAGGTAGAGGAAGGTGCCGCGGCCGAATACGGCCGAACCCATGACCGAGAGAAGGGTCTCGTTCTCCGACGGTGTCGGATGCAGGCGGTGGGCGAGCACCGAGATGCAGAAGAAGAACGTGCCGAGGATGACGCCCATCCACACGAGGGTCGTCGCCGCGTTCTTCGATTCGGGACGCTTGAACGCCGGCACGCCGTTGCTGATCGCTTCGGTGCCCGACAGCGCGATCGCACCGGACGAGAACGCCCGCAGCAACAGGAAGAGGCTGATGCTCGTGCCGGTGCTCTTCAGTTCGCGCAAGCGCTCCTCGTCGAACGGGATCGGGTGCAGATCACCGAAGAACGACTTGTAGAGGCCCCACCCCACGAGCAGACCGAGGGCGACGATGTAGACGTACGTCGGTCCGGCGAAGATGCGACCGGACTCTTTCACGCCCCGCAGGTTCGCCAGCATCATCAGTGCGACACAGCCGATGCATATCGGCACCCGGTAGGTCGCCCAGTCCTGTTGTGTCGAGATGATGGCCGCCACGCCCGCGGACACGGAAACCGCGACCGTGAGGATGTAGTCGACCAGCAAGGACGAGCCCGCAACGAGCGACGGCGTCTCGCCCAGGTTCTCCCGCGACACGATGTACGAGCCGCCACCGCTGGGATAGGCGAAGATCGTCTGGCGGTAGCTCGTCACGACGATCGCCAACAGGATCACCACGATGATGGCGATCGGGATGAGCTTGCTGAACGCTTGCTCGGGCACGGCCACCACCGCCGGGAGCAGGACGAGCAGTATCTCCTCCGACGCGTACGCGGTCGACGAGATCGCGTCCGACGCGAAGACCGCGAGGGCGATCGTCTTGGGCAGCCGCTGGTGGGCCTCCTCGGCGCTGGCGATCGGCTGGCCGACAAGGAGGCGCTTGATCGCCGTCATCAGGTTCCGACAAGCAGATCGCGCACCGCTTCTTCACTGTCGGGGGTGACGAGCACGAGAACCTCGTCGCCCTCGAGTAGGAGCGTGTCGCCCCGGGGCACGACGATGTGGTCCTGGCGCAGGATGGCGACGACCGTCGAGTCGCGGGGCAGGCCGAGATCGACGATCTGGCGACCGGCGGCGGGCGACGCGTCGGCCAGCGTGACTTCCACAAGTCCGGCCCTCCCACCTTCGAACGAGAGCAGGCGCACGAGGGTGCCGACCGAGACCGCCTCCTCCACGAGGGCGGTCAGCAGGTGGGGCGTGGACACGGCGACGTCGACGCCCCACATCTCGTTGTACATCCACTCGTTCTTGGGGTTGTTCACCCGGGCGATCACGCGCGGGACGCCGAACTCCTGCTTCGCGAGCAGCGAGATGACGAGGTTGTCCTCGTCATCGCCGGTGACGGCCACGACGACATCGGCCTTCTCGGGCTCGGCCAGCGCCAGCTGGGAGACCTCGCAGGCATCGGCCACCAGCCAGGGGACGCCGGGCGGTTCGTTGGCCCGGCGGGCGAGCTCGACCCGGTCGGCCTCGAGCTCGACGATCAGGACCTCGTGGCCGGCGCGATGGAGGTCGTCGGCGATGAACACACCCACGTTTCCACCGCCGGCGATGACGACGCGCATCAGTGCCTCGCTCCGGGCCCGCCGGCGAGATGATCGTCGAAGGCCGCGATCCGGTCGCCACTGACGCAGGCGTACACCAGGTCACCCTCTTGCGCGACGAGGTCGGGCGCCGGAATCTGCGCCACCCCGAGGCGGGTGACGGCGACGACGCGGGCCTGGCCCGCGATCTCGAGGTCGAGCACCTTGCGCCCGGCCCACTTCGGCGACACGAGGCGCTCCACCAGACAGACCCGGGCACTCGGGTCGACCCAGTCGACCGCGGCCTGGTCAGGCAGGATCCGGCGCAGCACCCGCTCGGTGGTCCACTGCACGGTCGCGATGGTGGGGATGCCGAGGCGCTCGTAGATCGCGGCCCGGCGAGGGTCGTAGATACGGGCCACGACCCGTTCGATGCCGTAGGTCTCGCGCGTGACCCGGGCGATCAGGATGTTCGAGTTGTCGCCGTTGGTGACGGCCGCCACCGCTTCGGCCTTCTCGATGCCGGCCTCGCTCAGCCGATCGCGGTCGAACCCGACGCCCACGACCGTCCGGCCGCCGAAGTCGCTTGGGAGCCGAGCGAAGGCCCGAGGGCGCCGGTCAATGATGGCGACGGTGTGGCCCGAAGCTTCGATCGCGGTAGCCAGCCCCGAGCCAACCCGCCCGCACCCTACGACGACGACATGCACCCTCTGCTGACCTCCCGCGCCACGAGGAGGCGCAACCGGGACATCCTAGGCACGGCCCAACAGTCCTTTACCGCCGAAGCCGGGCCCGCAGGATCTGGGGGAACGCGGCGATACCGGTGACCGGGGTGAACCGGTCGGACGCCTCGGTGAGTCGCGCATCGTCGTCGTCGGTGAGTTCCAGGGTCGCCGCCGCGACGTTGGCCTCGAGTTGGGCGACGCTGCTGGCCCCGGGGATCGCCACCACGTTGGGCCGCCGGATCACCCAGGCCAACGCCACCTGTGCGGGAGTAGCGCCGTGGGCCGCGGCGACGTCGCGCAGCGCGTCGAGCAGCGGCGTGGCCCGCTCGAGGTTCTCGGGGAGGAACAACGCATTGGTGGCCCGGACCCCGCCCGGCGGATTGGACGCCGTGTACTTGGCGCCGAGAAAGCCTTGCGCGAGCGGGCTGTAGGCGATGACGAGCCGGTCGGTCGCCTGCGCGTGGGGGATCACCGCTTTGTCGGGCCCGCGGGCCGCCAAGCTGTACTGCACCTGGTTGCTGAGCACCGGGCTGCCGAGCGCCTTCTCCGCGGCGCGCCACTGGTCGGCCGAGAAGTTGCTCACGCCGACATGGCGGATCACGCCCTCACCCTGGAGCTTGCGCATGCCCGCCATCGTGGCGGCGATGGGCACGACCGGGTTGGGCCAGTGGACCTGGTAGAGGTCGATCATGTCGATGCCCAGCCGGCGGGCCGAGGCCTTGCCGCGCTGGACGACGACGGGCTCCAGCGGCAGCACCGGGAACACTTTTGATGCGACGAAGGCGTCGTCTCGGCGACCGGCGATGGCCTTTCCGACGATGCGCTCCGACTGCCCGAACGCGTAGATCTCGGCCGTGTCGATGAGATCCACGCCCAGCTCGAGGGCACGGTGGACGATGTCGATCGCGGTCGTAGCGGCGTAGCCGCGGCCGTAGCCCCATTCGCGGGAGCCGAACTGCCAGCACCCGACGCCGATCGCGGACACCCGCACGCCGCCGGCTTCGACGTAGCGCATCTACGCGGTCGGGCTGCTGCTGCGGAGGATGTCGCGGATCTCCGCCAGCAGCAGCGCCTCGTCGGTGGGGGCGGGGACGTCCTCGGGGTCGGTCTCGCCGCGCTTGCGCCGCTCGTTCATGACGTTCAACGGCTTCACGACGAAGAAGAACACAGCCGCGGCGATGAGCACGAACGCGATGACGTCGTTGATGAACTGGCCATAGCGCAGCACAACCTGCTTGGCGGGGTCGACCTTGTCCTTCAGCGTGATCGAAAGGCGGCTGAAGTCCTTGCCACCGACGACCCCGATGACCGGGCTGAACAGGTTCGCCACCAGCGAGTCGACGACGGTCTTGAACGCGGCGCCGATGATGATCCCGACCGCGAGGTCGACGACGTTGCCCCGCATGATGAACGACTTGAATTCCTTCAGCACGAGCATCTCCCCGTAAGGTGCAAATCCGCGCCGCGCGGAACGTAGCACTGGGTTTGGCGCAGGAGGCAGGCGTGGAGATCGCCATCACCGGGTCGCATGGGCTCATCGGGTCCGCGCTTATCCCTTCGCTCACCGCCGACGGCCACCAGGTGCGACGGATCGTCCGAAGCTCCGGCCGCGGGGACGACATCGGGTGGGACATCGAGGGCGGCACGATGGACGCGGCCGGGTTGGAGGGCATCGACGCCGTCGTCCATCTCGCCGGAGAGGGCATCGGCGACAAGCGCTGGACCGCCGGCTACAAGCGCCGGGTGCTCGAGAGCCGCACCCGCAGCACGACGCTGCTGGCCGAGACCCTCGCCGGACTGTCGGCGCCACCGGCCGTGGTGGTGAGTGGCTCAGCCGTCGGTTACTACGGCGACCGGGCCGACGAAGTGCTCACCGAAGCCAGCGCGCCCGGCACGATCTTCCTCTCGCAGGTGTGCACAGCGTGGGAGGCCGCGACTGCGGCGGCCGAGCAGGCCGGCATCCGTGTCGCCCACATCCGCACGGGCCCGGTACTGGCGGCGAACGGTGGCTTGCTGACGCCGATCCGGAGGTTGTTCCGGTTCGGGCTGGGCGGGCGTCTGGGTGACGGCCGGCAATGGCTGGCGTGGATCTCGTTGGCGGACGAGGTCGGTGCCATCCGGTTCCTGATCGACCACGAGGTCGCCGGGCCCGTGAACCTCACCGCCCCCGCCCCCGTCACCAACCGCGAGTTCACTGCCGTGCTCGGACGCGTGCTGCACCGGCCGACGTTCATGGCCGTCCCCAAGGTCGCGCCCCGCCTGTTGCTCGGCCGCGAGCGCGCCGATCAGCTCCTCTTCGTCAGCCAGCGGGCCCTCCCTACGATCCTCGAGCGCGAAGGCTTCGAGTTCCAGCACCCGGAGCTCGAACCCACCCTGCGCGCCCTGCTCACCTGACACCGGGCATTTACACGGGCAAGTCGAGGCGCAGTAGCACGTCGCTGTCGGCCGGGCCCGCGTTGAACCCGTAGCCGAGGACGAGCGTGCCCTTCGAGCCGTCGGGGAGGTCGAGGGCGGCGACGAGCACCTCGTCGGCCGGATCCGATGCGCCTTCGAGCCGGCGGCACGCGACCACGTGCGCGTCGGCGGCATCGACGTCCTTCGTGGCGCCCGCGGCCCGGATACGACCACCCTCGAGCGCGACGAGTTGCGTGGCATAGCCGAGCGCGTCGAATTCGACGAGAACCTCTTCGATGGTCTCCGCGTCCTGAGCCACGCCTACCTCGTTGGGCGGGGGACGCAGCACAGGTTCACGGTAACCGGCCCTCGCCGGGGGACATCCTTGGCCGTGGCGACGCACTCCTCGCTCAGGTCGTGGGCCGTCATGGGTCCGCGTGTACCCGACCGCTCCGGGTGCCATGCCATGGACCGAACGGCGCCCGTCGCTATTTCGGGGGCATGCGGATGCCGCCGTCGACGCGGATGGTCTCCGCGTTCATGTAGCTGTTGGTGACCAGCTCGACCGCGAGGGTGGCGAACTCGTCCGACGTACCGAGCCGGCGGGGGAACAGGACGCCCTCCTGGAGCTTCGCCTTGAACGCCTCCGAGGCCTCGCCCTGCCCGTAGATCGGCGTGTCGATCAAGCCCGGGGCGATCGTGTTGACCCGCACGCCCGCCGCGGCGAGGTCGCGGGCGACCGGCAGCGTCATACCGACGACCCCGCCCTTGGACGCGGAGTATGCGGCCTGGCCGATTTGGCCGTCGAACGCGGCGACCGACGCGGTGTTCACGATCGCGCCCCGCTCCCCCGTCTCGTCGAGCGGCGCGGTCTGGCTCATCGCCGTCGCCGCCAACCGGATGCAGTTGAACGTCCCGATCAGGTTGATGGTGATGACCTTCGTGAAGTTGTCGAGGCCGTGGGCGGAGTCGTACGAGCCGTCCTTCCCTATGGTGCGTTGTGGCCAGCCGATGCCTGCGCAGTTGACGAGAACGCGCAGCGGGCCGAGTTCCTTCGCGGCCTCGACGGCGGCGATGACCTCGTCGGTCTTCGTGACGTCGGCGTGAGCGAAGATCCCGCCGATCTCCTTCGCCACGATCTCGCCCTTGTCGTCCTGCATGTCGACCACGACCACCCGCGCGCCCCGCTCGGCGAGCAGCCGCGCCGTGGCCTCGCCCAGCCCGGACGCGCCGCCGGTGACGATGGCCGATGCTCCGTTGATGTCCATCGCCGGAGAGTAAGGGCTCGCGGCAAGACCCTTACAACTCGACCGAGACGGCGAGCTCCACCGTTTGGTCCAACGGGAGCTTGAAGTAGTTCGCGGCGCTGGTCGAGTTGCGGGACATGAACGCGAACAAGTGCTCGCGCCACATCGTCATCCCCGGCCGCTCGGTGACTTGAATCGATTCGCGTCCGAGGAAGTAGCTGAGGGTGTTGATGTCGATGCCCAGCTCCATCACGCAACGGGCGGCGAGCGCCCGAGGCACGTCGGGATCCTCCATGAACCCGAAGTGCAGCACGACCTGGTGGAAGCCGTGCCCCAGGTCGGTCATGTCGGCTCGCCGCATCAACGGCACGCGGGGTCGCCGCTCGGTGATCACCGAGATGATGAGCACCTGCTCCTGGAGGGCGTCGTTGTGGCGGAGGTTGGCGAGGAGCGAGGGCGGGGTGTAGCCCGGCAGGCTGAAGAAGTACGCGCCCGTCGTCGGAGTCCGCACCGGGGGGTGGCGGGCGATCCCGTCGAGGAACGTCGTCAGCGCCAGCCCGCGGGGTGTGATCCGCTCTTGCACGAGGCGGCGGCCGGTGCGCCACGTCGTGAGGACGGTGAAGATCACGGCCGCCATGGCCAGCGGGAACCAGCCGCCTTCGGGGATCTTGAACAAAGTGGCGATAAGGAACCCGACGTCGACGGTCAAGAACACGACCCACAGCGGGAGGAAGAGCCACCAGCGCCAGTGGAACCGCTCGCGCACGACCACATAGAACAGGACGGTCGTGATCACCATGGTCGTGGTGACCGCCAGGCCGTACGCGGCGGCCAGGTTGGACGAGTGGCGGAAGCCCAGCACGAGCCCGACACAGGCGACCATCAGGAACCAGTTCACCGCCGGCACATAGATCTGGCCGAACTGCTCTTCTGACGTGTGCCGGACGAGCACGCGCGGGCTGTAGCCGAGTTGCACGGCCTGCGCCGTGATGGAGTACGCGCCCGAGATCAACGCCTGCGAGGCGATCACCGTCGCCACCGTCGCCAACACTACGAGGGGGTACAAGCCCCAGTCCGGAGCCAAGCGGTAGAAGGGGTTGTCGATGGCGGACGGGTCGCGGATGAGCAGCGCGCCCTGCCCGAAGTACATGAGCAAAAGGCTCGGCAGCACGAGCCCGTACCAGCCCAGCAGGATCGGGCGCCGGCCGAAGTGGCCCATGTCCGCGTAAAGGGCCTCACCGCCTACCACGACGAGGATCACCGCGCCGAGCACCAGGAACCCGGTAAAGCCGTTGTCGGCGAAGAACGACACGGCGTGAGATGGCGCGATCGCTCGGAGCACGCCCGGCCGCCGCACCACGCTGGCCGCGCCCAGGCCGCCCGTCACAACGAACCACACCATCATGACCGGGCCGAAGATCCGGCCGATCACCGCCGTGCCCTTGTGCTGGAAGAGGAAGAGGCCGATGAGGATGACGACCGCGGCCGGGATCACGATCGCGTCGAGGTCGGGGGCGGCGACGGTTGTGCCCTCCACCGCGGCCAGCACCGAGATGGCGGGGGTGATCACGCCGTCGCCGTAGAGGAGCGCGGCACCGAAGAGTCCCACGAGGACGAGGACGCGACGCCCGCCCTTCGCCGGCTCCTTCCCGGTGGCCAGCGCGGCCAGGGCGAGGATGCCGCCTTCGCCCTCGTTGTCGGCCCGCATGACGAACGCGAGGTACTTCACGGTGATGACGATGATCAGCGACCAGAACATGAGCGAGAGCAGGCCGAGCACGTTCGCTTCGTCGAGGCCGACGTGGTGGTGCGCCTCGAACGCCTCGCGCATCGCGAACAGCGAGTTCGTGCCGATGTCGCCGTAGACGACGCCGAGCGCTCCGACCGCGAGCCCGACCCTCCTGGCCTCGTGGCCGGTGTGACTCACGATGCGGCGTGCTCGAAGCGGTAACCCATGCCCGGTTCCGTGATGAAGTAGCGCGGCCGCGCGGGATCGGGCTCGAGCTTGCGGCGGATGTGGGCGAAGTGGACCCGGAGGTAGTTGGTCTCGTCGCCGTAGTTGGGCCCCCACACCTCCCGCAGCAACTGGCGCCCGCTCACCAACTTTCCAGCATTGCGCACCAGGACCTCGACGAGGTGCCATTCCGTCGGCGTCAGCCGCACTTCGCCGGCCCCGGCGGTGACCCGTTTGGCGCCGAGATCGACCGTGAAGTCGGGCGTCTCCACCACCGGCTCCGCCACGCTCGGCGCCCCGCGCCGGAGCGCGGCCCGCAGCCGCGCCATCAGCTCGTCCATGCCGAAGGGCTTGGTGATGTAATCGTCCGCCCCCGCGTCGAGGGCAGCAACCTTGTCGGCCTGGGCCTCACGGGCCGAGAGGATGATGATCGGCGTGTCCGTCCAACCCCGTAGGCCGCGCACGACTTCGAGGCCACTGATGCCAGGAAGGCCCAGGTCGAGCACGACGACGTCCGGCGGATGCCGCGCCGCCAGCTCCAAGGCCGCTTCGCCCGTCGGCGCGAGGTCGACCTCGTAGCCTCGAGCGCGGAGGTTCGCGGCGAGGGCCCGCAGCATCGGGGGCTCGTCATCCACGGCCAACACGCGGGTCATGTCGCGGCGGGGATGCTCAGCACGACGGATGCGCCGCCGCCGGGGGTGTCATCGATGTCGATGGTGGCACCGATCGCGGACAGGAACCCGCGGGCGACAGCGAGGCCGAGGCCGACGCCTCCGGGCTGGTTGTCGCCCAGGCGCTGGAAGGGTTGAAACACTTGATCGCGTTGGCTGCGCGGGATCCCCGGGCCTTGGTCGATGACACGAAGGTCGATGCGCCCGGAGAAGGCCCCGGCCTCGACCCGCACGCGCCGGCCCGGCGGCGAGAACCGAATCGCGTTCTCGATCACGTTGGCGACGGCGCGCTCGAGGAGTGCGGGGTCGGCGAGGACGGGGGGCAGCGACTCCGAGACGCGCACGTCAACGACTGCGGCGCGTGGCCCGAGGCTCGCCAGCGCGGCGGGAACGACCTCCTCCAGCGCAACCGGCCGCAGCGCGGGATGCAGGGCGCCGGCTTGGATCCGGCTCATGTCGAGGAGATGACCGACGAGCGTGGTGAGGCGATCGGTCTCCTCTTCGATCGTCCTCAGGAAATCCTGGATGTCGTCGGGCGACCAGTCGACGTCGTCTTGGCGCAAGCTGGTCACCGACGCCTTGATGGAAGCGAGCGGGGTGCGCAGGTCATGCGACACCGCTTGGAGCAGAGCGCTGCGCAGCGCGTTGGCATCCGCCAACTCGTGCGCGCGGCCGGCCTCGGACCGGAGCCGGCCGTGTTCGAGGACGGTCGCCAACTGCGCCGCGAATGCGTTCAACACCGCCCGATCCTCAGCTGCGATGTGTCGGCCGCGGAGCGCCAGCACGGCGTCGGGCGCCAGCTCCTCGATGACATCGGCCTCCTCGGGGCGAGCGGGCGCCGACTCGCCGGCGGCTGCCTCCACGCGCCAGCCCCCGGATGCTCGGCGCAGGAGCGCGGCACTTTCGAGCCCGAACACCGATCGCAGGTGCGCGAGCAGCGCTCTGAGCGGGTCGTCCTCGCCCATCGTTGCCGCGAGCCGAGCCAACGCCGTGGCCTCGCTCCGGGCGCGGGCCGCCTCGGTCGCCTGGCGAGCGGCGGTATCGACGAACCGGCTCACCACCAGCGCGACCCCGAGAAAGACGACCAGCGCGACGACGTTCTCGCCCTCGGCGATCGTCCACTCGTAGAACGGCGGGGTGAAGTACCAGTTGGCCGCCAGGAAGGCGCCGACGGCGGCGATCACCGCCGGCAGCCGTCCCCCCACCGCCGCGGTCGTCACGACGAGAGCCAGGAACAGCAACAGCACCGTGGGCAGGCCGATCTGTTCGCGCAACTGAGCGAGCACGAGGGTGAGCGCGAGGACCCCGACCGTCGCGATGCCCCAGCCGACGAGCCGCCGACGCGGCGGCACCCGCGAGAAGAGTCGCCGCCGTTGCGGGCGAACGCCGGTGGCCTCCGCTTCCTCCAGCCGCGCGCTCGAGATCACATGGACGTCGATGGGCCCGGACAGCCGAACCACGCGGTTGATGACCGAGCCCCGGGTGAGCTCGGCCCACGGGGATCGTTGGCTGGCGCCGAGCACGAGTTGGGTCGCGTTCTCCGCGCGGGCGAAGTCGACGAGCGCGGCGGCGACCTCGCCGCCCGACACCTCGTGATACTCGCCGCCCATGTCCGTGAGGAGCTTTCGGTGTTGTTCGAGCAGTCCCGTGGGACCGGCGAGGCCTTCGTCGCTGTGCACGTGCACGCCGAGCAGCTCGCCGTGGGCGCGCTGGGCGATCCGGGCCGCCCGCCGGATCAGCGCTTCAGTGCCCGGGGCGCCGGTGAGCGCGACGACGACGCGTTCGCGTGTCTCCCACGGCTCGGTGATGCCGTGGCGCTCGCGGTAGTCCTCGAGCGCGACGTCGACCTTGTCGGCCAGCCACAGCAGCGCCAGCTCGCGGAGCGCGGTGAGGTTGCCGGCGCGGAAGTAGTTCGCGAGGGCGGCGTCGATCTTCTCGGCGCCGTAGATGTTCCCGTGCGCCATGCGCCGCCGGAGCGCCTCTGGGGTCTGATCGACGAGCTCGACCTGCTCGGCGGCGCGCACGATCTCGTCGGGGATGGTCTCGCGCTGGAGGATCCCGGTGATGCGCTCGACGACGTCGTTGATCGACTCGAGGTGCTGGATGTTCACCGTCGAGATGACGTCGATGCCGGCGTCGAGGAGTTCCTCGACGTCCTCCCAGCGCTTGGCGTTGCGACTGCCCGGGACGTTGGTGTGAGCCAGCTCGTCGACGAGCGCCCGCTCCGGGCGCCGCGCCAGGATGGCGTCGACGTCCATCTCCTCGAACTCGGTGCCGCGGTAGTCGATCCGCTTGCGGGGGATCACCTCGAGGTCGCCGATCTGCTCGGCGGTGCGGGCGCGGCCGTGAGACTCGACGAAGCCGACCACGACGTCGGTGCCTCGCTCCTTCGCCCTGCGGCCCTCGTTGAGCATGGCGAAGGTCTTGCCGACTCCAGGCGCGGCGCCGAGATACACGCGGAGCCCACCGCGGCGGGATGGCGCAGCGCTTGCCTCCGGGGTCATGGTCACATGGTTACCGGTCGACCTGGTCGAGCGCGAGGTTCAGCTCGAGTACGTTGACGCCGGCCTCGCCCAGGAAACCGAGCGCCCGCCCGTCGGTGTGTTCGTGGATCAGATCGAGCACCTGGGAGAGATCGAGGTCACGTTCGTCGGCCACACGGCGAGCCTGGATCCGGGCGTTGGCGACCGAGATCTGCGGGTCGAGGCCCGACGCCGAGGCGGTGACCGCGTCGACTGGGACCTTCGCGTCCGGGCTGAGGCCGTTCTCCTCCCGGTACGCGTCGACCCGGTCGGCCACCTCGGCCAGCCACTCGTCGTTCGTCGGGCCTTTGTTCGACCCCGAGCTCGCGCTGGCGTCGTAGCCGTCGCCGGCCGCCGACGGCCGGGGATGGAAGTACTGCGGCTCGGCGAAGCGCTGCCCGATCAGCCGGGAACCGACGACCACGCCGTCGCGCTCGACGAGCGAGCCGTTGGCCTTGTCGGGGAACGCGACCTGGGCGAGGGCCGTGACGGCAAGGGGGTACAGGAGCCCGGTGATCACGGTGAACACCAGGACCATCATGAGCCCGGGAAGAAGTTGGCGGCGGAGCATCAGGAGACCCCTAAAGCCGAGATGAGCAAGTCGATGAGCTTGATGCCGAGGAACGGTGCCACCAGCCCACCGAGGCCGTAGATCAAGAGGTTGCGGCGCAACATGTCGGGCGCGCTCTCGGCGCGAAACTTCACGCCCCGCAGCGACAGGGGGACGAGGGCGATGATGATCAGCGCGTTGAAGATGACGGCGGACAGGATCGCCGAATTCGGCGAGTCCAGCTTCATGATGTTGATCCGGTCGAGGGACTTGAACACGCCCATGAACATCGCCGGGATGATGGCGAAGTATTTGGCGACGTCGTTGGCGATCGAGAACGTGGTGAGCGCACCTCGGGTGATCAGGAGCTGCTTGCCGATCTCGACGACCTCGATCAGCTTGGTCGGGTCGGAGTCGAGGTCGACCATGTTCCCCGCCTCCTTGGCCGCCTGCGTGCCGGTGTTCATCGCCACACCGACGTCGGCTTGCGCGAGCGCGGGAGCATCGTTGGTGCCATCACCGGTCATGGCGACGAGATGACCGCCCGACTGTTCGCGCCGGATCAGCGCCATCTTGTCCTCGGGCGTGGCCTCGGCCAGGAAGTCGTCGACGCCGGCCTCGTCGGCGATGGCCTTTGCCGTGAGCGGGTTGTCGCCGGTGATCATCACCGTGCGGATGCCCATCGCCCGCAGCTGGTCGAAACGCTCGCGCATCCCGTCCTTGACGACGTCCTTGAGGTGGATGACCCCGAGCACGCGGCTCACTCCTGAGCGGGTGTCGGTCTCGGCCACGGTCAACGGGGTGCCACCGTCGGACGCGATGCCGTGGGCAATGGTGTCCATCGCTTCAGGCACGTCTCCCCCAGCCGCCTCGACCCAACGCCGCACGGCGTCCGTGGCGCCCTTGCGCACGCTGCCACCCTCGAGGTCGACACCGCTCATGCGGGTCTGAGCCGTGAACGGGACCAGTTCGGCGTGGTCGAGGGTCGTGCGCAGGAGGCCGTAGCGCTCGTTCGCGAGCGTGACGATCGAGCGTCCCTCGGGTGTCTCGTCGGCCAGGCTCGACAAGTGGGCGGCCGTCGCCAACTCGTGATCGAGCACGCCGGGCACCGGGATGAACTCTGCAGCCTGGCGGTTGCCGAGGGTGATCGTGCCCGTCTTGTCGAGCAGCAGCGTGTTGACGTCACCGGCGGCCTCCACCGCCCGGCCCGACATGGCGAGGACGTTGCGCTGCACGAGCCGGTCCATGCCCGCGATCCCAATGGCCGAGAGCAGCGCGCCGATGGTCGTCGGGATGAGGCAGACGAGCAGCGCCACGAGCACCACGATCTCCTGCTCGGCTTCGGAGTAGATGGCGAAGGGCTGGAGGGTGACCACGGCGAGCAGGAAGATGATCGTCAAGCCGGCGAGGAGGATGTTGAGCGCGATCTCGTTCGGGGTCTTCTGCCGCTCGGCCCCTTCGACGAGCGCGATCATCCGGTCGAGGAAGGTCTCTCCCGGCCGCGCCGTGATCCGCACGACGATCTCGTCGGACAGGACACGGGTGCCGCCGGTGACGGCGCAGCGGTCACCACCGGACTCGCGGATGACCGGCGCGGACTCGCCGGTGATGGCGGACTCGTCGACGCTGGCGATGCCTTCCACGACATCGCCGTCGCTGGGGATCACTTCGCCCGCGGTGACGACACACTCGTCGCCCACTTGGAGGTCACTGCTCGGTACTTCGTCGATCGTCCCCTGCGGAGTCCGCCGCCGCGCCATTGTCTCGGAACGGGTCTTGCGCAGGGTGGCGGCCTGGGCCTTGCCTCGGCCCTCGGCCATCGCCTCGGCGAAGTTGGCGAACAGCACGGTGAACCACAGGAAGAGCGCGACCAGTCCGGTGAACACGTTCTCGTTGCCCGTCGCCGAGCCGATGTCGCGAACGAACAGGATCGTGGTGAGCACGCTGCCGACGAGCACGACGAACATGACCGGGTTGCGGGCTTGGACGCGGGGATGGAGCTTGCGGAAACTGTCGACGAGCGCGCCGCGCACGATGGCCGGGTCGAACAAGGATCTGCTCGGCAGGGGGTGGCGATCGCGGGCGCTGCTCCCCACCGGGCGGGTGACGGTGTCCATGTGGCTCCTACAAACTCAGATGCTCGACGATGGGACCGAGCGCGAGGGCGGGGAAGAACGTGAGGCCGGCGACGATGAGGGTGACGCCGATCACCACGCCGCCGAACAGCGGCGTGTGGGTCGGGAAGGTCCCCGCCGAAGGGGGCGCCGGTTGCTTGCGGGCCATCGAGCCGGCGATGGCGAGCACCGGGATGATGAGGAAGAACCGGCCGACGAGCATCGCCAGCCCCAGCGTCGTGTCGTACCAGTCGGTGGCGGTCGTGAGCCCGGCGAAGGCCGAGCCGTTGTTGTTCGACGCCGACGTGAACGCGTAGAGGATCTCCGACAACCCGTGCGGCCCCGGATTGTTCACTGTGTACGCCGACTTCAGGATGACCGAGGCCGCGGCGAACCCGAGCAGGGCCACGGGCATCGCCAGCACGTACAGCACGACCATCTTCATCTCGACGGCCTGGACCTTCTTGCCCAGATACTCGGGCGTCCGTCCCACCATCAGGCCGGCGATGAACACCGACAGGATCACCATGATCAGCAGGCCGTTGAGGCCGACACCGACACCCCCGGGACTGACCTCGCCCAGCATGATGTGCGACAGCGGCACCATCCCCCCGAGGGGTGTGTAGCTGTCGTGCATGGAGTTCACCGACCCGTTCGACGTACCGGTGGTGGACACCGCCCACAGGGCCGATGCGCCGGTGCCGAACCGGATTTCCTTGCCCTCCATGTTGCCGCCGGCCTGCTCCGAGGTCGTGCTCTGGTCGATACCGAGCGCGGTGAGCCGGGGGTTGCCCCCACCCTCCAGACCCATCGCCGTCACCGACAGCGCGGCCCAGATCACGAACATGATCACGAACACCGCCCGGCCTTGGCGCCGGTCGCCGAGCATCCGGCCGTACATGAAGGCCAGCGCGAACGGGATGATGAGGATGGCGTACAACTCGAGATAGTCGTTGAACGGCGTGCTGTTCTCGAACGGGTGCGCCGAGTTGACGTTGAAGAACCCGCCGCCGTTGGTGCCGAGTTGTTTGATCGCGACCTGGCTGGCGGCTGGTCCTTGCGCGATCGTCTGCGTCGCCCCTTCGAGCGTGTGCGCAGTGGTGTGCCCGTGCAGGTTCTGGATCACGCCCTGGCTCACGAGAAGGAGGGCGAACACGAACGAGAGCGGGAGCAGGATCCGCAGCGTGGTTCTGCTGAGGTCGACCCAGAAGTTGCCGATGGTCGACGCCCGCCGGCGCGCGAGGCCGCGGATGAGGGCCGCCATGACGGCCATTCCCGCGGCCGCCGACACGAAGTTCTGCACCGTGAGCCCGATCATCTGGGTGAGATGGCTCATGGTCGTCTCGCCGCCGTACGACTGCCAGTTCGTGTTGGTCATGAAGCTGACCGCGGTATTGAACGACAGGTGCGGGACGACCGCGCCGAGCTCCTGCGGGTTGAACGGCAGGGAGCCCTGCAGCCGCTGCAGGCCGTAGACGACCAGGAACGACACGACGCTGAAGCCGAGGAGCGAGTAGCCGTACACCGTCCACCTTTGCTCCCGCGCCGCGTCGACTCGACACACGCGGTACACGAGGCGCTCCACCGGAAGGACGAAGCGGTCGCCAGGAGCCCTGCGCTCGTCGCTGTAGACCGCGGCCATGTAGCGACCCAGGAGGGGCGCGGTCGCGCCAAGGAGCGCGGCGAACACGAGGAATTGGAGCCAGGTGGCCGACGACATGAACGTCAGAACCGCTCAGGAAAGAGCAGCGCCGCCACCAAGTAGACGGTGAGCGCGACCGCGAGAATCAGCCCGGCGACGTTGTCGGCCGTCACCGCGCCACCTCGCCCGGGGCGTCGCTCTCCTCGGCCCGGCGGATGATCCGGTCGCAGCCGCGGATGTACAGCACGCAGACCGCGAAGAACGCGGCGATCGTGAGCAGGAACGCGACGTCAGCCATGGCCATGCCTCTTCTCTCCCGGTTGGGGGGCGGCGAGCACCGCGCCGACCTGATCGGCCAACGCCACCGCCACGACCCGCTCTTCCAGCGACACACCCGTCCCCGGCGTGGGATCGAGCACGAACCGGCCGAGCACGTTGCCGCGCCCGAGCACGGGCAGCTCGACGCCGTCCGGTGGCAGTTCGAACCCCCCGTCGCGCAGGCGGAACTCCGACCAGGACACGACGCCGCTGCGTTCCAGCCGCTCCAAGGGCGGACTGAACGGCGCGGCCTCGAACCGGCAGCCGCGCAAGCGGAGCAGCATCGTCAGCTCGGCTTGGGCGGCCATGATCACGTCGGAGGCGTCATCGCCTCTCGCCGCCAGCTCAGCCACGCGATAGATGCGCCGGATCTCACCGTGTCGAGCGTCGGCCGTGCTCCGGGCGCGCCGCGCTCGCGCACCGACGTGGCCGACGAAGAGGCCGACCGCCAGGAGCAGGACGGTCGTCTCGACGTCATCGCGGGAGGCGATGGCCAGCCGCAGGTACGGCTCAGTAAGGAAGAAGTCGAACGACACCGCGGCCACGACCGCGGCGACGGCGCCCGCTTGACGGCCACCGCCGGCCGCCGCGAACACGACCACCGCGACGAGGACCAGACCCAGGTTCGTGTTCGCCGTGACCTCGCGCAACGGGACGAGGGCACTGGCGACCAGGATGGGAGCAAGGCCCGCGAGCCCGATCCACACGAGGTTGTCCGCGCGATCGTCGTCCACGAGATCGGTTGTAACTCCGGAGCCTGCCGGCCGCACCGGTCTTGACGCGATCTGAGCGCGGCGGGGACGCTTCTTAACGTCGCGTTAGCGCGCTCCCCGACCTACCAGCGCCTTTGCCGTTTGTCAGCCACGACCACGGCCGGGTTGCGCAACATCGACCCACGAAATGTGTCAGAAGAGCCCCGTATGGGCGCTGCTGCCGCGCGACGTAGCTCAGTGCACAACCCCGGGCACCTCGTCGAGGATGTACTCGGGGTTGAGGATGGCGAGCTTGCGGGCGTGGTCGCCGACCATCCCCTCCACGGTCATCCTCGTCCCGGGCTTGATCCCGCCGACGTGGCGACGGCCGAGGAACACGACCGTGATGCCGCCGGTGTCGTCGACCAGCGTGCACTCGAGGGTCGCCACGTCGGCCCACGGCCGAACCGTCACCGAGCGGACCCGGCCCGAGACCCTCGTCCGCTGCCGCCATGCGACGTCCGCGATCGGTTGCACGGCGCCGGTCGCGTTCATGCGGGGACCTCCGCGTCGGCGAGACGCCGGCCGAGGTGGTACGGCACGAGCGTCACGTTGCAATGGGGCAGGCGTTCGACCGCGGACGCGATGGCGTCGGCGGTGCGGTCGTGGAGCAGACGGTGCCAGAACCGGCGGTACTGGCGCTTGGGCAACAGGATGCTGACTTCGCTCCGTCCGTCGGCCAGCTCCTGGGCCACGACCTCGAGCACGGCGCGTGGGATCCGGCGGTCGGGGCAGTCGACGAGCTCGAGCGGCAGCCGGGTGAGGCCAAGCCGCTGCCACTCCTCCGCGAGCTCGTCGGCCCGGTCCAGGTCGACGGCGACGTGGACGGCTCGCAGTTCGTCAGGCAGCAGGGTTCGGCCGTACTGGATGGCCCGGGCCGCAGCCTGGTCGAGCCGGTCGATGAGCACGAGCACGACGTGGTGCCGGTAGACCGGCGCCTCAGCCGCGGCGCGGGCGTCGTGCTCCAGCTCCTCGGACTCGACCTCGTACTGCTTGTTGAGCCGGGTGAGCCCGTACACCATCACCGGCACGAGCACGACGATCACCCAGGCGCCGTGCGTGAACTTGGTGAAGAGGATGATCGCGTCGACCACGAGCGACAGCACCGCGCCGAAGCCGTTGACGAACAGGCCTCGCCGCCAGCCCGGCTCGCGCAACCGGATGTGGTGCTTGGCCATGCCCGCCTGGCTCATCGTGAAGCTGGTGAACACCCCGATCGCGTACAGCGGGATGAGCCGGGCGACGCTGGCCTCGGTGGCGACGATGAGCACGATGGCGGCGAGCGCGAGGGCGACGATGCCGTTCGAGAACACCAGCCGGTGCCCACGGGTCGTCAACTGCCGGGGCATGAAGTTGTCGCCGGCATGGAAGCTGGCGAGGCGAGGGAAGTCGGCGAAGCTCGTGTTCGCGGCGAGGACGAGGATGAGCATGGTGGCCGCCTGGAGCCCGAAGAAGAGGGCATGGCCGCCGACCCCGCCTCCGAAGATCGCCTTGCCGATCTGGGAGATCACGGTCGGCGTGCCCTCGTCGTACGGGATCGGGTGGATCTTCGTCGACAACAGGCTGAGGCCGAGGAACATCGTCCCGAGGGTCGCCCCCATGATCACGAGCGTGGTGCGGGCGTTCTTCCACTCGGGCTTGCGGAACGCGGTGACGCCGTTCGAGATCGCCTCGACGCCGGTGACCGCGGCGCCGCCGGAGGCGAACGCGTGCAGTACAAGGCCGAGGCTGGCGCCGTAGAGGAGACCGGAGTCGAGAGGGTTGCGAGGAACGTCAGGAGCACCGGAGTCCAGCGTGGCCAGATGAAGGTTGCCACCGAGCGCCTTGGCCACCCCGATCCCGAGCAGCAGACCCATGATCGCGATGAAGAAGTACGTCGGCACCGCGAAGAGGCGCCCCGACTCCTTGACCCCTCGCAGGTTCCCGTACGCGATCACGACGACGAACGCTGTCGCGATAACCACGTGCCACGGCGCGAGCGCGGGGATCGCCGACGAGAGGGCATCGGTGCCGGCCGCCACGGACACCGACACGGTGAGGACGTAGTCGGTGAGCAGCGCAACACCGGCCACCTGCGCGGGAAGGAGCCCGAAGTTGTCCCGGGTGACCATGTAGGCGCCGCCGGCCGTCGGGTACGCCCGGATCGTCTCCCGGTACGACAGGATCAGGAAGAACAGAACCACCAGCAGCGCGACCGTGATGGGCACGACCAGGCTGAACGCGGCCAGCCCTACCACCGGTATCAGTACTCGGAGGATCTCCTCCGTCGCATACGCGGACGACGAGAGGTTGTCGGAGGCGAACACCGCGAGGGCCGTCGGCTTGCCGAGCCGTTCGTGGGCCAGTTGGTCCGTGCGGAGCGGGGGCCCGAGCAGCTTGTTCTTGATGCGGTAGCCCAGCGGCTCAGGAAGGTCGAGGCTGGTCGGCGCCGGTGGCAGGGGCGTCGGCGCCGACGGTGGCGCGACCCGCGGCCGATCCTGGGTGAGCACGAGTCCGAGTGAACCGCGCTCGCCATCAAGATTCCGTCAGGGATGCGGCCTCGGCCGTCAAGAACGCGTCAATATCGCTGCCGTGTTGCGCTCCCGGCCCGCTCCTCTCACTGGCCTGGCCGTGGGCATCGGTCTCACCGCCGCTGCGGTCGGCATCAACCTCCCGTTTCGCGGCGACTTCACGGTCGCGACGCCCGCCCTGTCGCTGATCGTTCCCGGCGTGGTCAGCGGCATCGTCGGCGACCGTCGGGTTGCTGCCCTGGTGGCCATCGCCGCCGCGATTGCATTCAACCTCGCGTTCATCGAGCCCTACTGGACCCTCAAGGTTGCGGTTGTCGACGACGTCGTCGCGTTGATCGTGTTCACCGCCGTCGCCGTCGCGGTCGCGACGCTCGTCGGCCTCGAGAGCGACCGGCGCCGCGCCGCCGAGCAGCGTGCGACCGAGATCGAGACCCTCTACGGCGAGAACGAGGCGATGCGAGCGGATCTGAACCGTCTGGCCGTGCTCGAAGAGGTGGACGCGCAACGCCAGGCGTTGTTGCGGTCGGTCTCGCATGACCTGCGCACGCCGTTGGCCACGATCCGCGCCGCCGCGTCCGAGCTGCAGACCAGCGCGACGCACGACGAGGCGACGCGCAGTGAGCTCCTCATGATGGTCGGCGACGAGGCCGAGCGCCTCGACCGCCTGGTCGCCAATCTGTTGAGCATGAGTCGCATCGAGACCGGCGCGCTCCGGCCCGAGCGCCAGGCGGTCCCCCTCGACGAGTTGATCGCCCACCGCGTGCGGCGCCTGAGTCGACTGTTCGGTGACGTCCGCGTCCAAGTCGACGTACCCGCCGACCTCCCCTACGCCGACGCCGACTACACGTTGCTCGACCAGGTCATCACCAACCTGTTGGAGAACGCGGCGCGCCACGCGCCCGTGCGCTCGACCGTATGGGTGCGGGCCCGAAAGGCCGGTGACTGGATCGAGGTCCGGGTGGCCGACGAGGGGATGGGCGTCACGGAGTTCGAGCGGGCCCGCATCTTCGAGCCGTTCCGGGCGGGAAGGGGCAGCCAGTCGAGCGGCGTCGGCCTCGCCATCTGCAAGGCGATCGTCGAGGCCCACGGCGGGACGATCGACGCCGCGGCCACCCCCGGGCAAGGAGCTGCCTTCATCTTCACGGTGCCGGTGCGCGGTGCCTGACGGCCCGACGATCCTCGTCGTCGACGACGAGCCCGCGATCGCCCGGGTGCTGAGCACCGCTCTCACCGGACGCGGCTACCGAGTGAGCGTGGCGACCACCGGGCAGGAGGCGCTCGATCGCACCGCGCTCGACTCGCCCGACGCCGTCGTGCTCGACCTCGGGCTACCTGATCTCGACGGCGTCGACGTGTGCCGCCGCATCCGGCAGTGGTCGACCGTCCCGATCATCGTGCTGACCGCCGAGGGCGCGGAGGATCGCAAGATCACCGCGCTCGACGAGGGTGCGGACGACTACGTCACGAAGCCGTTCTCCATGCCGGAGTTGCTCGCCCGGCTGCGGGTCGCCCTCCGGCACCGGACGGCGGCGACGCCGGGCCTGCCCGACCAACCCGCCTTCCACGTCGGCGACGTGGAGGTCGACATCGCCCGCCATCGGGTCACAGTGGCGGGCGGGCCGGTGGACCTCACGCCGAAGGAGTTCGAGTTCCTCGCCCTGCTGGCCCGCCATGCGGGACGAGTGCTCACCCATCGGATGATCCTTCAGGCCGTGTGGGGACCGGAGTACGGCCGCGAGACCCAGTATCTGCGGGTGTACGCCAGCCAACTTCGCAAGAAGCTGGCCGAGGATCCGGCCCGACCCCGGCTCGTCACCGAACCCGGCGTCGGCTACCGGCTGGTGGATCCCGCCGACGCCGAGGAGTGACGCCGACCCCCAGCTGTTCTGTGGGCAGTTTGCTGCGTTGGACGACCGAAATTGCCCACAGAACGGACGGGGTCGGTGCGTGCAAGCCGGATGATGTCGCGCGCGGCGTGCTCATAGCATCGGGGCTTGTCCCGCGAACTGACCGTCGACTCGTTGACGGTACGCGTCTGCGACCCCGATGAGCTGCCGGCCGCGGCGGCGGAGGACGCGGCTGGTGTGGTGGCGGACGCTGTAGCTGCACGCGGCGCGGCGAACGTGATGTTCGCCACCGGCAACTCGCAGCTCGCGTTCCTCGGCGAGCTCGCCACCAGCGCGGGCGTCGACTGGACGCAGGTGACCGCGTTTCACATGGACGAGTACGTGGGGCTCGGCGAGGGCCACCCCGCCAGCTTTGCTCGCTACATCCGGGCCCGGGTGGGCGAACGGCTGCGTCCGGGCGCGACCCATCTCATCGACGGCACCGCCGACCAGGTTGCCGAGTGCGCCCGGTACGCAGCCCTGCTCCGTGACCACCCGCTCGACCTGTGCTGTCTCGGCATCGGCGAGAACGGCCATCTCGCGTTCAACGACCCGCCCGTCGCCGACTTCGCCGACCCGCACGACGTCAAGGTCGTCGAACTGGACGACGACTGCCGGCGCCAGCAGGTGGGTGAAGGCCACTTCCCGACCGTGGCCGACGTGCCTCGACACGCCATCACCGTCACGATCCCCGCGCTGCTGCGAGCGGCCACCGTGCTCGCCATCGTCCCCGAAGCCCGCAAGGCCGAACCGGTGCGCACCGCCTTGACGGGTCCGATCACCCCCGCCTGTCCGGCGTCTGCGCTCCGCCGCCACCCGAACGCGCGGCTCTACCTCGACACCGCCTCCGCCCGCCTCCTCTGACACGCTTCTCGACGCAATAGCCCGGCGAAGCGACGGGCTATTGCGTCGAGAATGGCCGGAGCCAGCGGTCGAGGAAGGCCGCCGGGCGTTCGTGGCGCCACTCGTGGCCGCCTTCGAACACGTCATGGTCGAGCCGATCGGCGGCGCCGAGCGCGCCATAGACGCGCGCGAGGCGGGCGTGCTCCGTCCGGGCGACGTCCACCGGGAACAGCGGGTCGCCGGTACCCGACTGGATGAGCAACGGGCGGGGGGCGACGAGGGCGCCGAGATCCACGTGTTCGAACTGGCCGAGCAGGCCGGGCAGCACCTGGGAGCCGCACATGTTCCACGGCACGGCCGCCGACGCCCGCCACGAGCTGAAGTAGCCACTGACGACCGCGGCGGCGATCCGGGCATCCCATGCGGCCATGAACAACGTCATGGTTCCCCCCTGCGACAGGCCCACCATGCCGATCCGGTCGGGGTCTACCAGCGGGTGGGCGGCGAGGACGTCGAGCCCGCGCGCCACGTCCCAGAGATCGAGCGCCAACGGCGTCTGGCCGAGCATCGACAGGTGCATGTGATTGAGGTCGCAGCCGTAGCGATCGGGCGGCTGCCAGTCGGCCCGCTCCCCGAAGGCGCGCAAGTCGGGTGCGAGCACGACGTAACCCGCGTCCGCCAACCGATGGCCGTGGTCGGCCGCCGTCTCACCGAGGTCGATGCCACACACCTCGGCCTTGCCCGGACCGTGGCCGTGCTGGGACAGCACCGCCGGCCCGGGTGTCGTCCGCTCATGGGGCACGAGCAGGAAGGCCGGAACCGACATCGCCGCCTCGCTGTCGAAGACGATCGTGTCGCGCCGGTAGGAACCGCAATCCTCCGATGAGAGCACCTCGGTCGCCAGCGGGACCCGCGCGGGCCACGGCTCGAGCAGCTGCACCAGCCGGCCGCGGGCCCGCGCCTGCCAGGCCGTGACCTCGGCGGCCGGCGCGCCGATCGGGCAAGGGTCGACGGGCTCGACCGTCGCCAACCGCTCGAGGAAGTGTCGCCACGGCGAATAGTTGCGCGGCGCGCCGGTCACACGCCCTCCCCCAACGCCCATGCCAGCCCGCCGGCGACGTGGCGCAGGTAGTCGCCGTTCTCGCAGGCGTGAGGAAAGTGGCCAAGCGTGGTCGAGAACACGCGGCCCGCTCCCTCCGTGAAGCACCACGAGAGCGGGAACCCGAACGGGGGTCGCCGCGCGCCCTCGACCGTGAGGTCGAGCGCGCTGTCCTGCACGCGCAGCAGGATGCGAGCGTCCGGTCGCAGGTCCCGGAACTGGTAGACCTCGTCATGCCACACCCACGTCGAGCCGAGATGACGCAGCGCGGGATGGTCGGGCTCGAGCACGTCGAGAGTGAACGTCTGCGTCCACGGGTGGCCGTCGAAGCGGGCGCCGACGAGGTCGCGATACTCGTCCCATCCGTAGCACGCGTCGGTGGCGGCGTGGATGGCGACCACGGCGGTCCTCCCGGCCCGCACCCCCGTGAGCAGCGCGTCCCGCTGGGTGGCGCTCCATGGCGTCTCGCCGATCGTGAAGAGGGCGACGACGCGCGCCGCGGCCACGGTCGCCGCGTCGATGGCGCGCACGTCGACGATGCGACGGCCCTCGAGGCCGGCCGCGTCGGCCAACTGCAGCAGCGCGGTGGCGGACTGGTCGAGCACGTGGTGGGCGCCGGCCGGTCCGTCGCGGTACGGCGCGACCTGAGTGACGTACAGCAGCGAAGGGCGGGTGCTCACGCGGGACGGAGGTAGCCGAGCCAGGGCGCGGTGGCGGCGAGCAGCTCGTCGACCATCGCATCGGTGTCCCGGAGATCGCCGCGACCGGCGAGGGGGTCGAGATGGAACGCCTCCCGCGCCAGCTCGCGGTCCCCGGACACCGCCGCCTCGACCACCAGTTCCTGCACGGCGACGTGGCGGCGCAACCACTCGGTGGGGACAGGCGGGGCGCTTACGGGCTCGCCCCCGCGCACCCCGTCGCCGTCGACGACGCACATGGTCTCGACGACTACCGCGGTGGGGAGGTCGGCTGCCTGACCCGCGTTCGGGAGGTTCAGCGGCAAGTCACGGCGCGCGCCCGTCGTGATCGAGTCGATGATCGGCGCCACCATCTCGCCCGACGGGTGCGTCGGGAACGGCTTGTCGCCTGCGAGGGTCGCGTCGAGCGAGGCGCGGAACCCTCGCTCGTGCTCCTCCCGCTCGGCGATGTCGGTGAGCTCGATCCCCCATGCCTTCCCCCATCCCGACTCCTCGGTGAGCACGGACGGGAAGAACTCGGCGACGTGGCGGTCGCCGGCTGCCGGCAGTACGCCGTGCCGGTCGAGCAACGCGAGCTTCAACGCGTGCTGCTCGACGAACCACGCCGCCTTCGGGTCGTCACGGGCTGCGGCGATGCGACCGAAGCCGTCGTCGCCGTCGATCTCGAGCGCGGTGATCAGGGGAAGGTGGTTGATCCCGACGATCGTGGGACGGACGACGTCGGCGGGGACGCCGCAAGCGATCGCCAGCAACCAACCCATGATGACGACCTCGTGGCAGACCCCGACGGCCTTGATCGTCGATTCGCGATTCACCGCCCGCGTGAGACACGTCATCGGGTTGGTGATGTTCAGCAGCCACGCGTCGGGACACATCTCCTCCATATCGCGCGCGATCCCGACCAGCACAGGGATGTTCCGCAGGGCCCGGCTGATACCGCCGGGCCCCACCGAGTCACCGACGGACTGGCGTATGCCATGCCGCTCGGGCACCTCGAGGTCGTGGCGCATGCTGTCGAAGCCGCCCGTCGAGATCGTGACGACGACGAAGTCGGCGCCGTCCAGCGCGGCTCGTTGATCGCTCGTCGTGCGCACTGTCGCACCCACCCCGAGGTGGGCAGCGAGCCGGCGGGTGTAGTCCTCGACCTTCGGAAGCCAGGTGGGATCGACGTCTTCGAGAACGAGATCGACGTCGCCCAACGACGGCGTTCTGAGGATGTCGGCTACCAACGTCGGCCCCCACTGCCGACTCCCCCCGCCGACGATCGTGATCTGCATCGGCGCCGAGCGTACCGAAGCGCCCGCGGGCGTCAGGCCCCGAAGGCGGGGTCGAACTCTGGAGTGAGGACGTCGTGGTCGCCGGCGAGGACCCACACGTACGCCATGGCCGCAGCGGGGGCGGCGACGACCGGGTGGTAGCCGCGCCGGATGCGCTGGACCGACCCATCGCGCACCATTCGCGCGTCATTGCGGTCGTCGTCGTACTCGACGGTGACAGCGAAGCCGTGGGGAGGTGCGAACCGATAGAGGTACACCTCCTCCTGCTCGTGGCGGTGCGGCGGATAGCTCGACCAACCGCCGGGCGGGTTGACGGTCTCGCCCGCGATCAGCGCTCCCTCGGGGAGATACGTGCGCACGAGACGAGCGCATGAGCCATCACCTCGGTGTTCCTGGATCACGTCGTCGGGCGCGAGGACGCGGGACTCGAGGGTGCGGCCGTCGAGGGCGCGCCACACCACCGTCCATCGCAGATCGCCGGCGAGCACGGCCTCGGCTCCGGGCGCGAGCAGTGCCGACCACCCCGCTCCGTCGAACACCGTGTCGCGCCCGCGCACCGCGATCCGCGCATCGGCGAGATGCAGTTCGCCCTCACCGCCCTCGACGAGGACCCAGGCGACCTGGGCCATGTCGGGCTGCAACACGACGGGTCCACCACCGCACGCGACGCCGAGGCGCGGCGGTTCGAGGAGAACCGCATGCCGACCGTCTATGCGCATGCGCAGGAAGTGTCAGGGCGTGCCGAAAACGTATGACATGGGCGCCGGAGCGGAACGATGCGCGGCACAGTAGGCGTCCCGGCGGGCTGGCAGTGAACAGCGGGACGCGACGCCGGCCGGCACGCCCGCTGGGCCGTCGGCATCGCGGGCCCTGCCCCGCGGCGGCGCGGTCGAGATCGACGTCATCGCGGCGGTGCGATCGGACTGAGGACCGTCGCCGCTACGGTCGCGGCGACCCACCGGGGGAGGAAGCATGGACGCCACCATTGCCACGTGGACGGCCGGCCGTCTGGCGGCGGCGATCGCAGCCAAGGAAGTGGGAAGCCGGGAGCTACTCGACCTCTACCTCGACCGGATCGATCGGCTCAACCCGCCGCTGAACGCGGTCGTCACCCTCGACGTCGACCGGGCCCGGGAGGCGGCGGCGGTGGCGGACGAGGCCGCCGCCCGCGGCGACTCGCACGGGCCCCTTCACGGCCTGCCGATCACGGTGAAGGACGCCATCGAGGTCGGGGGCATCCGTTCGACGGGCGGCGCGGTCGAGCTCAGCGGCCACGTGCCGGCTCAGGACGCCGTCGCCGTGGCCCGCTTGAAGGCGGCGGGCGCGATCGTGTTCGGGAAGACGAACGTGCCCCGCTGGTCGGGCGACCTCCAGACCTACAACGAGATCTTCGGGACGACCAACAACCCGTGGGACACGAGCCGCGGGCCCGGCGGGTCGTCCGGGGGCGCGGCGACGGCCGTCGCGTGCGGCTTCACCAGCTTCGAGATCGGCACCGACATCGGTGGCTCGGTGCGCATCCCGTCGCACTGCTGCGGCGTCTTCGGTCTGAAGCCGAGCTTTGGCGTGGTGCCGCAGCGGGGGTACCTCGACCACGTCGGCGGCGGCACGACCGACGCCGACATCAACGTGTTCGGCCCGATCGCTCGTAGCGCGGACGACCTCGACGTGCTGCTGTCCGTCGTCGCCGGGCCCGTGCCGGAACAGGCGCCGGCCTGGCGGTTGGAGCTGCCCCCGCCGCGGCACGACGAGGTCTCCTCCTACCGCGTCGGCGTGTGGCTCGAGGAACCCGACTGCCCGATCGACCGCGAGCAGCTCGACGTGTTGAGATCGGCGATCGACCGGCTGGCCGGCGCCGGCGCCAAGGTCGAGGAAGCCCATCCGCCTGTGGCGTTCACCGAGCAGGTGGCGCTGTTCAACCAACTCATCGTCGCCGCCATCTCGCCGAGCATGGGACCGGAGTTGGGCGAGGCCATGAGCGGGACGCACTACCAATGGCTCCAGGGTGACAAGGAGCGGGCCCGGCTCCGGCAGATCTGGTCGGACTGGTTCGAGACCTACGACGTCTTGCTGTGTCCGGTGCTGCCCAGCCCGGCCTTCCCGCACAACCAGGAGGGCGACATGTTCGCCCGCACCCTCACCATCAACGGCGAGCAGGTGCCGTATCTCAACACGGTCATGTGGACCGGTCTCATCGGCGTGCTCGGCCTGCCGGCTGCGGTGCCCCCTATCGGCCGCACCGCGGGCGGGCTACCGGTCGGCATCCAGGTCGTCACGCCCTACCTCCGGGACCGCGACGCGATACAGGTCGCCGGCCTCTTCGCCGCCGTCGCCGGCGGCTACGAACCACCCCCCGGCTTCTAAGGGCCCAGCTCGAGTTCAGGGACGGCGGGGGAACCGGGTGAAGTCCGGACGCTCCTTCTCCTTGAAGGCGTCGCGCCCGTGCTGGGCTTCGGGGGCCCCGTAGAAGAGGAGGTTGGCGTCGTGCGCGAGCTGCTGGATGCCCGACAGGCCGTCCTCGTCCGCATGGAAGCTGGCCTTCATCAGCCGCAGGGCGAACGGTGACAGCGCCAGCATCTCGGTGCACCAGCGCACCGTTTCCTCCTCGAGCTCGGCCAGCGGCACCACGGTGTTGACGAGCCCCATGGCCAGCGCGGCCTCTGCGTCGTACTGCCGGCACAGGAACCAGATCTCCTTGGCCTTCTTCGGCCCGACCATGCGGGCCAGCAGCCCCGCGCCGAAGCCACCGTCGAACGACCCGACTCGCGGCCCGCTTTGGCCGAACCGCGCGTTGTCGGCGGCGATCGTGAGGTCGCACACCACGTGAAGAACGTGGCCACCGCCGATGGCGTAGCCCGCGACCATCGCCACCACCGGCTTCGGGCACCGCCGGATGTCCACCTGGAAGTCGGTGATGTGGAAGCGGCCGTACCCGCGGTGGGACAGCTCGTCGTCGCCCTCGTAGCCCGAGTCGCCCCGCGCCCGCTGGTCGCCGCCCGAGCAGAAGGCGTCGTCGCCTTCACCGGTCAGGATGATCACGCCGACCGTGGGGTCTTCTCGCGCCCGGTCGAGGGCATCGGCCAGCTCGACCACCGTGCGCGGCCGGAACGCGTTGCGCACCTCCGGCCGGCAGATCGTGAGCTTGGCCAATCGCACCGGCGCGGCGCCGAGCGTCATCTCGGCGTGCTCGTAGCGGATGTCGTCGTACTCGCCGGCAGCCTGCCAGGTGGCAGCGGGCCGGATGGATGTCGGGATCGGTTCGCGGGCGCTCATCGCCGGGCCAGTCTGTCGAGTGCGTCGGCGGGCCGGCCAGCCCGCCCGCCGCGGTCAGAGGTCGGGCAGCCCGAGGTCGAGGTTGGGGGTCTGCAGGCCGCCGTCGACTTCGATCACCTTCCCGGTCACGTACTGGCCTCCGTCCGACACCAGCCACACCACGGTGGCGGCGATGTCGTCGGCCTTGCCGATGCGGCGCAGCGGGGTCTGCTGCTCCATGAGCGTCCGCAACTCGTCGTTGGTGGTGACGATCTCGAGGGCGGAGGTGGCGACCGACCCGACGGCGATGGCGTTGACCCGGACCCGCGGCGCGAGGTCGGAGGCCGCGAGCCGTGTGTAGTGCGAGAGCGCCGCTTTGGCCGTGCCGTAGGCGGCGAAGCCGCGGCCTGCAAGGCGACCCATCGTCGACGAGATGTTGACGACCGCGCCCCCACCGCCGGACAGCATGATCGGCACCGCGGCGCGCGTCAGGGCGTGCGCGGTGAGCACGTTGAAGCTGAACGCCTTGGCCATCTCCGATGGTGTGGTGTCGAGAAAGGCGTTCGGCATCGTGCCGCCGACGTTGTTGACGACGATGTCGAGGCGCCCGAACGCGTCGCCCGCGACGCCAGCCAACGACGCCACCGCGTCGAGGTCCGACAGGTCGGCGGCGACGACGATGGCCCGGCGTCCGATCGCCTCGATGCGGTCGGCGATCGCCCGCAGCTGCTCCTCGGTGCGAGCCGCGACGACGACGTCGGCTCCGGCTTCGGCCAGCGCGACCGCGGTCGCCGCCCCGATCCCCCGCCCCGCGCCGGTGACGACCGCCGCCCGGTCCGCGAGCCGAAACCGATCCAAGATCGTCGCCTCAGTCATGACCCACCTTCGCACGACAGCACGTTCTGGCGAGGACTGACCACGTCCACGGTGGCTGACGCTCGCCAGAATGACGCCTTCCGCCTACGCCCGCGGGCGCAGGGCGGGCTGCGCCCGTGGGTGGACGACGCGGGGCGTGGCTCGGCCTACCGTGCGATCCATGAGAGCTCGATCCAGAGGCGCGGTGTGGATCACCGCGCTCGCGATCGGGCTCTTCCAGATCGTCGGCTCCTTCGGTGCGTCCCACAACCAGCCCGACCGCCGGGCGATGGACGCGTTTGCCGTGGTGCTCGTCCTTCTCGGCCCGGCCGCTCTGGCGGGGCGGGACCGGTGGCCGCTCGCCTCGGCCGGGGTGGCCGTGGCGGCCGCCGACGTCTACATCGGCTTCGGCTACGCGTACGGACCCATCTTCGTGAGCGTCGCGGTCGCTCTGTTCGCGGCCGTGCAGGCTGGCCACCGCCGGGAGACGTGGTGGCTGGCCGCGGCCGGCTACGCGGGCTTCGTCGTGGCCTACCTCCTCGACCCCAACGCGGAGGGCACCAGCCTGGTGCACCTGTCGCTCGTCGCCGGCTGGCTCGTCGTCGTTCTGACGGTCTCGGACGTGGCCCGGATCCGGCGCGACCAGGCGACGGCGCGGGAACAAGCCGAACGCGACGAGAGGCAGCGCCGGGTCGGCGAGCAACGGCTGCGCCTCGCCCAAGAACTGCATGACGTCTTGGCCCACAACATCTCGCTGATCAACGTGCAGGCGAGCGTCGCTCTCCACCTGATCGACGACGAGCCGAACCGGGCCCGCCCCGCCCTGACCGCGATCAAGGCGGCCAGCCGGGATGCCCTCCACGAGCTCCGTACGGCCCTCGACGTCCTGCGCCGAGGTGAGGCCGCGCCCCGGTCGCCCGCGCCCCGTCTCGCCGACCTCGAGACGCTCGTTGCGGGCGTGCGCGCCAGCGGCCTCGACACGCGACTCGAGCAGGACGGGCCGGCGGAAACGCTGCCGGCCGCGGTCGAGCTGGCCGCGTACCGGATCGTCCAAGAAGCCCTCACCAATGTCACCCGCCACGCTCGGGCCCGCACGGCGACGGTCCGCGTCGACTACCACGACGGGGTCACCGTCGAAGTGTCCGACGACGGTGTCGGTGGTCCCGCCGACCCGGGTAACGGGATCCGCGGGATGCGGGAACGGGCCGCCGCGCTCGGCGGCACGGTGGAGGCGGGCCCCCGCCCGGGCGGGGGCTTCCGGGTCGTGGCCCACCTACCGGTGCCGCGGCCGTGATCTCCGTCGTGATCGCCGACGACCAAGCCCTCGTCCGGGGCGGTTTCCGGGCGCTGCTCGACGCGCAAGAGGACATCACCGTGGTCGGCGAGGCGGCCGACGGCGAGGCTGCTGTACGTCTGGCGCTCGAGCTTCGTCCCGACGTCGTGCTGATGGACATCCGTATGCCGGGCGTCGACGGGCTCGTCGCCACCCAGCGCATCGCCGGCGACGAGCGGCTGGCCGACGTGAAGATCGTCATCCTGACGACCTTCGACTTGGACGAGTACGTGTTCGAAGCGATCCGGGTTGGGGCCAACGGGTTCCTGGTCAAAGACACCGAGCCCGCCGAGCTGCTGCGCGCCGTGCGGGCCGTCGTCGCCGGCGATGCACTGCTGTCACCTCGCATCACCAGACGCCTGATCGAGGAGTTCGCCAACCGCGCCAAGGAGCCCGTCGGCGGGCCCGACCTGGCGCGGCTGACCGACCGGGAACGGGAGGTGGTGGCGCTCGTCGCCGAGGGCCTCACCAACGACGGGATCGCCCAACGCCTCACCATGAGCGCGGCGACGGCCAAGACCCACGTGAGCCGGGCCATGATCAAGCTCGGCGCCCGTGACCGGGCGCAGCTCGTCGTGTTCGCCTACGAGAGCGGGTTGGTACGACCCGGGTGGCAGCTCTGATACGCCCCCGGACGTAGCCGAGAAGCCTCCCCTCGCCCGACGACAGCGGTCACGGATACCGGGACGATAGGGGCATGACATCCAGTGCCCTGTCCGTGACCGGACTGACCAAGCGCTACGGCTCGAGAACGGTGGTTGACGACCTCGACATCGAGCTGCCCTCCGGCGTCGTCGCCGGCTTCGTCGGCCCCAACGGCGCGGGAAAGACGACGACCATGGCCATGCTGCTCGGCCTCGTCCGCCCGTCCGCCGGGACCGGCACCGTGCTCGGTGCGTCCATCGAGGAGCCGGCCGCCTACCTCTCTCGGGTCGGCGCGCTGATCGAGAGCCCTGCCTTCTACCCGTCGCTGTCGGGCGCCGAGAACCTGCGCGTGTTCGCCACGGTCGGTGGGCTCGACTCCGCGCCGATCCCGACGCTCCTCGCCGGCGTCGGTCTCGACGGCCGCGGCGATGACCCGTATCGCAGCTACTCCCTCGGGATGAAGCAGCGGCTCGGCATCGCCGCCGCCCTCCTCGGCGACCCCGAGCTGTTGATCCTCGACGAACCGGCCAACGGGCTCGACCCCCAGGGCGTGCGCGAGATGCGCTCGGTCATCGGCGATCTGGCCGGCACCGGGCGCACAGTCCTCGTGTCCTCGCACGACCTCAGCGAACTCGAGCAAGTGTGCGACTGGCTCGTGCTGATCGACACCGGTCGCTCGCTCTACCAAGGCCCAACCCGCGAGCTGCTCGACGGCGTCGCCGCCGGCCTGGCGCTCGTACCGCAACGGCTCGAGGACCGCACGGTCTTGGAGCAACTGCTCGTCGGCCGCGGCCACCACGTCGACGTCCACGAGGACCGGCTCACCGTCGGGCTCAACGGCGCCGACGTCGCCGACCTCGCGGCGACGGTCAACCGGGCGGCGTTCGACGCCGGGATCGTGCTGGTCGAGCTCAGCCCGATCCGCACGACGCTCGAGGACCGTTATCTCTCTATGGTGCACGGGGGTGCCCAATGACCAGGATCATCCACGCAGAACTGCTCCGGCTGGTGCGCCGCCGCACCATCGTGATCGGGGCGGCCGCGGCGTTGCTCTTCTCCGTCGTGGCCACGCTCACCGTGTTCTCGTCGGCCGAAGGGTCGGGCGTTCCCAGTCGGCGAGGTGGCACCACCCTGACGGCCCTGGCCGGGAGCGGAGGCGGCACGGAGGCCTTCGCCGTCGGCGCGTCGTTCGTGGGCTTCTTCGTCTTCGTGACCTTCATCGCCCTGCTCGCCGGCGAGTTCTCCGGCGGCACCTTCCGGGCCCTGCTGCTGCGAGATCCGCACCGGCTCCGGGTGATCGTCGGCAAGCTGGCCGGCATCCTCATCGTCGCCGCCGCGGTGGTGGCCCTTGCGGAAGCATGCACGTTCGCGCTGTCCCTGATCGTCGCCCCGACCAAGGACGTCGCGACCGGTGACTGGTTCTCGCTCAGCAGCGTCGTCGACGGGTTGCGCGACTACGCCACCGTGTTCGGCGGGGTGGCCGGCTGGGCGGTCTTCGGCACGACCCTCGCGGTGATCTTCCGGTCGGCGCCACTGGCCCTCGGTGTTGGCTTCGCTTGGGCCGGCCCGTTCGAGAACATCGTCGTCGACTCATGGCAGGCCGGCTACCGCTTCTTCCCCGGCCAGGTGCTGGGCTCGCTCATCCGAGGCGGAACCGCCGAGCTGGGCGTCGGCCGGGCCGTCTTCACCGCGGTCGTCTACACCGGCATCGCGGCCGCTTCGACGCTCTTCCTCGTCTCCCGAAGGGATGTGACGGCATGACAAGTTTCCTGATCGCTTCACACGAATGGCATGGGCACGACGGGGCCTGGTTCCCGCTGTTCCCTCTGCTCTTCATGGGCCTGTGGGTAGCGGTGCTCGTGGTCGTCAGCCGGCGCTGGCGGTGGCGCCAGCCCGACCGCCCGATCGCCGAGTCGGTGTTGGCCGAGCGCTACGCCCGCGGCGAGATCGACGAGAGCGAGTATCGCGAGCGGCGGGCCGTGCTTCGCCGCAAGGACTGACTACTCGCCGAGTCGGTGCTGGCGTTCCTGGACTTCGTTCGTCTCGGGCAAGGATGCCTCCCGATCCGGCCACTCTCTCGGGCGAGGCCGCGGAAGCACCGAGGGGAGACCGTATCGGCACGTCCCGAGTCGTTCTCGAGAACGACGCGTTGCGGCCTGGGTTGCCCGGGCTCGATGCAGGTGCGCCTTCACCGTGCCGGGCGCAACTCGTCGAACCCCACGGGCGCCACCCTGTCGATCACCGGGGCCACGGTGCTTCTCGCACGAGCCCGCGTCCTGTCTACTTCGACGCGGCGCGTCCGCGGTCGGCGCGAGGCTGGTCGGGTGCTGGTCCTGAGCGAACACGAAACGGCGACGCTGCTCGACCTCGACGATCTCCGGCGGGCCGTCGCCGCGGTCATGGCCGACGTGAGTGCGGGACGGGCATCGATGCCACCCCGGATCGCGGCTCATGTCGACGACCGCGACGCGATCCTGGCGGCGATGCCGGCGTACCTGCCGTCGGTTCGTGGGCTGGCCGCGAAGCTCGTGTCGCTGTTCCCCCACAATGCCGGCGGCGACCGGCCCACCCATCAGGCCGTCGTTGTGGTCTTCGACGCCGAAACGGGCGAGCCGACGGCGATGCTCGACGGAACCTCGATCACGGCCGCGCGAACGGCCGCGGGCTCGGCGCTGGCGACTGAGCTGCTGGCCCGTCCCGACGCTCACGTCCTCGCCATTCTCGGGACCGGGGTCCAGGCCCGGTCCCACGCCCAGGCCGTTACTCGCGTGCGGCCGTTCGACCAGATCCGGATTGCCGGCCGCACGCGGGCAAGCGTGGACCAGCTCGTCGACGAGTTGCGCCCGGTCCTCGCCGCCGAGGTCGTGGCCGCGGATGACATCGCGGCGGCATGTGCCGGCGCGGATGTCGTCTGTGCCGCGACTCACTCGCCGGATCCGGTGATCGTCCGGGAGGACATCCGGCCTGGGATGCACCTCACGTCGGTGGGCTACAACGTCGCCGGCCGCGAGGTCGACTCCCGGACGGTGGCCGACTCGCTCCTCGTGGTCGAGTCCCGTTCCGCCGTGCTCGCCCCACCGCCTGCGGGAGCGAACGAGATCCGAGTACCGATCTCAGAGGGCCTCATCACCGAGGACCACATCCACGCCGAGCTCGGCGAGATCGTGAGCGGAACCCGTCCGGGCCGCGACTCGGCCGAGCAGATCACGCTGTACAAGTCGGTCGGGATCGCCGCGGAGGACGTCGCCGCGGCGGAGCTGGTGTTGCGGGCCGCCCGCGCCGCCGGCGTCGGCACCGAGATCGCGATGTGATCGGGCAGCGCTGGCAAGGATCCGTTAGCCTTGCCCGCAATTGAATCCCGAGTGGACTGGGGGCGCCATGCGGACGTTCGACTTCGACCCGGCGGAAACGATCATCCCAGCAACGCCTCCTGGCGCGATGCACCGTCATCGGCACCGGCTCTCGAGGCGCGCGCTGTTCGGCGGCGCGGCGGGTGTGGCGGGCGGAGCTTTGGCTGCGAGCGTGTTACCGAACGCCGCGGCCGCCGCCCATCGCACGAACCCGGCCCCCAAGCCGACAACGAACATCGTCAGCCTCAACGGAGTGGATTTCGCGCTGACCTTCTTCGGTCCCGGCATGGATCCGTCGACCATCACGGACTTCAACGGCTTCGTCGGTGTCGCCCAGGTGCAGGGCACCGGGACGGGAACGAATCCTGATGGCAGCGTCGAGACCCTCTTGTACGACACCGACATGCGATTCATGAACGGCGCGTACGTCGCGCAGGACGGCGCCGTGTACAAGGGCGCGTTCGGCTTCGTCTGACTGGATCTCTATCGAGGTCAGTTCGACTTCACGAACTTCTCGACCCAGGTTCACGACTTCGACCCTGGCATCACGCCGTACCCGTCGGGCTTGTTCTGGACCGTGCCGCTGCGGCCTGCTGACGCACTGACGGTTCACTTCGGGGCGGGCGATGCGCGAATGACGATGACCGACCTTGAGCTGCTGGATTTCTTCGATATCCCGAACGCCCTGTTCCAGTTCGAGAGCCCGGTGTCGGTGGAAGCGACGTGCAGCTTCGACGTTCGGTGGAGCGGGCCGGTCACGGACCGCTCGCCGGTCACCGCTCCGCCCGGCTCGTCAGGTGAATTGGTGTTGAGCGAGGCGACGATGACGTGGTCGGCGAGCAACGCTCAGGGGTTTTCCTTCGTGTCGGACTCGACGGGAACGACGAGCGTGTTCGCGCAGCTCGGTCGCGTGAGCAACGGCGTGTTCTTCAACGACTGACCGTAACGCGACGAGCCTGGGCGGGACGGAGGAGTACACGTCCCGCTGTGAGTAGGCCCGAGCCGCTCACCCGTCCTCCGGAGAGATCGATGCCCCGGGTCTGTCGCGTCCCCGCGCTCGTCGCCGTCTTGGCTGGCGGCCGTGCTCGGCGTCGCCTTTGTCCCCGCCGGCGCCGCCGGCATCGCGGCCAGCTGAGCCCGCAGCTGACTTCCGTGGGGCCGGCCACTCGGCCGGCCCCCCACGACCTCCGTGGCAGGCTGTACGGCATGGCCAACTCGGATCCGAAGGCGGATCTCCACCGCTACCTGCATGCCGCCCGTGACGCACTGATGTGGAAGCTCGACGGGCTGTCGGAGTACGACGTCCGCCGTCCGATGGTGCCGACCGGCACCAACCTGCTCGGGCTGCTCAAGCACGTGGCCAGCGTTGCGGTGGGGTATTTCGGCGACACCTTCGGCCGGCCGTTCGACGAGCCGATGCCCTGGTTCGAGGACGACGCCGAGCCCAACGCAGACATGTGGGCGACCGCCGACGAGTCGCGCGAGCAGATCGAAGGGCTGTATCGCCGGGCGTGGGCGCACGCGGACGCCACGATCGACTCGTTGGCGTTGGACGCGATCGGCCGTGTGCCGTGGTGGCCGGACGACCGAAGCGAGGTGACGCTGCACCGGGTCCTGATCCACATGATCGCGGAGACCAACCGCCACGCCGGGCACGCCGACCTCGTCCGGGAACTCATCGACGGGACCGCAGGGCTGCGGGAAGACAACGACAACATGGCGCCCGGCGACGACGCGTGGTGGGAGAGCTACCGGGGCCGGCTCGAACGCACGGCACAGGAGGCCGGCAAGGCCTGAGCCGAACCGGTCGCCGTCGGAACGGCCGGTTCGAGGCTGGGGTGATTCAGTGGGATGTCGTGCTTGAGTGTGTGTGGACCCCCAATCACGACTCCCCCCCCGCCGCCACAGCCTTGGGCGGTCACGAGGCCTAGGCGGCGCACCCGCACCTCCCTCGTCGCATGAAAGCCCTCAACGGGACGGTGGAGAAGACGAGTCGTCCCATCGTTTCCCTTCACCGTCGCGGGGTACGGATTCCGACGTCCGACACACCGCCTACGGCCCAGGAGACCAACGTGGACACCGTCGTCATCATCCTCATCATCGCAGCCGTCGTGGTGCTCGCCATCGGGGCGTGGTGGTACATGCAGAGGCGGAAGCGCGCACAGCTTCGTGCGCGTTTCGGGCCCGAGTACGAGCGGGCGATCGACCTCACCGACGACCGGCGGGAGCGCCGCGAAGCCGAGGCCGAGCTCGCCGAACGAGCCGCGCGGCGAGATCAGCTCAACGTGCGGGAGTTGAATCCGAGCGTGCAGGCTCGGTACGTCGCGCGGTGGCGCGAGGTCCAAGCCGCTTTCGTGGATCAGCCCGGCACGGCCGTCCGCGACGCGGAAGCCCTTGTCGCAGAAGTAATGCGGGAGCGCGGCTACCCCGTCGACGACTTCGAGACCCAGGCCGACCTCATCTCCGTCGACCATCCCAACCTCGTCGAGAACTACCGGGAGAGCCACGCGATCGCACTCCGCCACGAGCGGAACGAGGCGTCCACCGACGACCTCCGACGTGCGTTCATCCACTACCGAGGTCTGTTCGACGAACTGCTCGGGACGCCGGCCGACCGGTAGTTCCGTCGGCCCGCTGTTCGTCACTCAACGCACCCCACGAGACACCAGGAGAGAACATGGCCACCGACACGCCGGATGCCGATCACGAGCAACTCCACGCCGCTGATCTGTTGCCCGAGGACCGTGATCGCGCGACACCCGACCCCGTCCGCGGCGAGGCTGACGTCGAGCAACTCGGACCGGACGACACTCCGAGACCGACCGAAGAGCGTGAGGCACCGATGGCGCTCTTCGACGACGCAGCGACGCTCGAGGCCCGGTGGAACGAGATCCAGGTCCAGTTCGTTGACGAGCCCCGCAAGGCGGTCGAGGACGCCGACGCATTGGTCGCCGAAGTGATGCGCCGCCTCGCGGAGACGTTCAGCGCGGAGCGCGACCAGATGGAGCGCGAGTGGCATGCCGGCGACTCGGTCTCCACAGAGGGTCTGCGGGTGGCCCTGCAGCGGTATCGCTCGTTCTTCCAGCGTTTGCTCGCGGCTTGACCGTTCGGCCGCGCGCGACCGGCTCGGCGGCGGCTCGACCACAATGGCGTGGCGAGCCGCTGTCCCACCGGGAGCCTGACCAGGCCGGGCTCGCAGCTGCGTCGTGAGGGTGTGTGCGTCAGCGCGCGACTACCGCGCGCCAATGCGCACACCCACCGACACGGCGGGCTACAGCACCCAGCTGGTTTCGCGGGCCCAGGCTTCGGCGCGGTTCATGATCACGATGATCACGTCGCTCTTGGCCTCGGAGTAGTCGTTGCGGTCGACCCACACCCGCTCGGCCAGCTGGCGCTTGACCCGCTCGTACAACTCCCGGTCATGGGCGTCGACCTTCAACCAGTCCCGGAACACGAGTTGGCGACGCTCGTCGGCGGACCCGGCCCGCCACAAGTGCACGTGCACGTCCCGGGCCGGCGTGCGGAACATGCGATGCTCCGGCTCGATCACCCGCAACACGTAACCCGCGGCGGTCAACGCCGGCACGAACGCGGCGTCGTCGTCAGGGTCGGGCACCGACACCTGCATGTCGACGATCGGCTTGGCCGCCAACCCCGGCACCGCGGTCGACCCCACATGGTCGACGCGTAGCGCCAACCCGCCGAGCACCTCCGCCAGCCGCGCCCGCTCCGCCTCGAACCGGACCGACCATGCGGGGTCGTGGTCCAGCAGGACGACCGGGTCGCTCTCGGGCCCGCCGAGGAGCATCAACTCCTTCGGCGGGCCGGCCGCTCCGTCCCGACCCCACCCGCCACCGCCCGGCGTGAGCATCCGCACCACGTCGCCGGCCCGCAACCCCAGGGTGCACTTGTCCGGCAGTTTCCGGGCCTCAGCCTCCGAACCGCCGGGCAACAGCCAGTTCTCGCCGACCGCTCCCGGTGTCCCCCCGGCCAGACCCCACGGCCGGGACTTGCGCCGCTCGGTGATGAGCGACACCGTCACGTCCTCGAGCATCTCCAGATCCCGCTCGATGCCGTCGCCTCCCGCGTACAACCCCTCCCCACCCGAGCCTGAGCGCAACCGGTAGCGCAGCACCCGCAACGAGAACGACCGCTCCAACGCCTCGATCGGCGTGTTCTTCGTGTTCGTCATTCCCGTATGAACGCCGCTCATCCCCGCCCGGCCTGGTCGACCACCCTGGCCGCCGGCGAGCGTCTCGTAATAGACCCACCCGTCGCCACCGATGAGGACGTTGTTCATCGTTCCCTGTGACGCCGCGCTGACGCGGTCGGGGACCGCCAACGCGAGCGCGCCGAAGCACACGTCGGCGATCCGCTGGCTCACCTCGACGTTGCCGGCGCCAACCGCGACGGGCGGTTGCGCGGCCACGATCGATCCCGCAGGCGCGTCGACCCGGATCGGTCGCAGCGCACCGCCGTTGGCCGGCATCGTCGGGTCTGCCACCGCCCGCAGCACGAACGCGACCGCGCTCACCGTGACCGCCTCCACCGCGTTCACGTTGCCCCTGCGCTGCGCGTCGGTGCCGGCGAAGTCGAACGTCACCGCGTCGCCGGCGATCGTCACCGTGACCACGATCCGCGCCGGCGTCCGCTGGCCGAGCTCGTCCGACGGGCCGCACGAGTCCATGACGTCTTCGAACCGCCACGTGCCGTCGGGCATCGCGGCCAGGGCGGACCGCATCCTGCGTTCGCCGTAGGCGAGCGCCTCGTCGAGGGGCGCGCCGCTCGCCACGATGGCGGCGAGGCGCTCGAGCCCGAGCACGTTGGCACCGACTTGCGCGTCGAGGTCGCCGGCGCGCTCCATCGGCGTACGCGAGTTGGCGAGCAGGATCGCCCTCACGTCGGGGGAGTAACGGACGGGCGGCAGGCGCAAGCCCTCCTGGTGGATCTCGACCGCGTCTGCCGGGATCGAGCCCGGGGCCGACCCCCCGACATCGGCGTGGTGGGCCCGATTGGCGGCCCAGCCCACGAGCGTCCCGTCCAGATGACACGGCGCGACGAGCGTGACGTCGTTGAGGTGGGTGCCGCCGGCGAACGGGTCGTTGAGGACGATCTGACCACCGGGCTCGACATCCCCGGCGAATGCGTCGATCGCGGCGCGCACCGAAGCCGGCATCGACCCGAGGTGCACGGGGATGTGCTCGGCCTGGGCCAGCAGCTCGCCGTCGGCCGTGAACAGCGCGGCCGAGCAGTCCGCCCGCTCTTTGATGTTCGGGCTGAACGCGGCGCGGCGCAGCACCGCGCCCATCTCGTCCGCGACGCCGGACAGCCGCGACAGCAGGACTTGGAGCGACGCCGGATCGAGGGTCACGTGACCCGCCGGAGCACGAGGGCGCCGACCTGAGCGGGCTCCGCCGCCCAGCCTTCGGGCACGACGACGGTGCAGTCGTCCTCGACGATGACGTCCGGTCCCACGACCCGGGTCCGGTGAGGGACGGGGAGGTCTGCGAGCGCGACAGGCGACGCGTGCCGGGCGCGCGCCCGAAGGGCGACGACCTCGACCGGCGCCTCCGGCCGGGCGTAGCCGTTGCGGCGGCGGTGCTCCTCGTGGAACGCCGCCACCCCATCGACGGTGAGCTCGTGGCTCTGGCCCGCGTACCGACAGTCGACGGCGACGTCCACGACGCCCTCGCCGCCCATGAGCCGCGACACCTCGGATCCCAACGCGGTCATGGCGCCGTCGAGGCCCTCGTGGTCACCGGGCGTCGGCCACGAGCGGACGAGGTCGCGCTGGCGGGGCGCGCACAGCAGGCCGACCGCAGAGAGCACGCCGGCGCGCCCGGGTACGAGGACCGCGGGCATGCCCAGCGCGCCGGCGAGGTCACAGGCGTGCATCGGGCCCGCGCCGCCGAACGCCACGAGCGCCAGCCCTCGCGGGTCGACGCCACGCTCGACCGACACCGACCGCAGCGCCTGCTCCATGGCTGCGTTCACGACCGCGACCACACCACCGGCGTCGACCCCCGCCGACGCGAGGGCGGCGACCGCCGCGTCGCGGTCGAGCGGCCCGAGGTCGGGGAGCACGGTGCCCGCGGGCAGCCGGCCGAGCACGAGGTTGGCGTCGGTCACGGTCGGCGCGGTGCCTCCGCGTCCGTACGACGCGGGGCCCGGATCGGCGCCCGCACTGAGCGGTCCGACGCGCAGCGCGCCGCCGGCGTCGAGCGCGGCGATCGAGCCGCCGCCCGCGCCGATGGTGTGCACGTCGAGCGCGGGCAGCCGGATCGGGAACCCGCCCACGACCCGCCCGGGGGCGGGCTCGGGTACGCCACCGAGCACGAGGCACACGTCGGTGCTCGTACCGCCCATGTCGAAGGTGATCGCGTCGGGAAAGCCGTTGGCCGCGGCGACCGCGGCCGCGGCGAGTACGCCGCCCGCCGGTCCTGACAGCAGAAGGGACGCGGGCCGATCCGCGGCCGTGTCGAGCTCGGCCAGACCTCCCGCCGACGTCATCACGAGTACTTCGTGAGCGAAGGCGGCAAGGGCCCGCAGGTAGCCGCGGCACACCGGGCGCAGATACGCGTTCACCACGGTGGTGAGCGTCCGCTCGTATTCGCGGAACTCCGGCGACACGTCAGCTGAACAGGTGACGTCGTGGCCCAGCGCGACGAGCGCCTCGGCCACGCGGCGCTCGTGGTCGTCGTTCAGGTCGGCGTGCAACAGGCACACCGCGATGGCCTCGACCGCCGCGTCGATCGCCGGCATCGCATCGACGTCGACGGGGACGATCTCCCCGCCGTCGGCCGCGAGGCGGCCCGGGATGCCGTACCGGTCATCGCGGTCGACCAACGGTGTCGGCCGGTCGGCCCACTGGTTGTACAGGGACGGCCGATCCTGACGCCCGATCTCGATGACATCGGTGAAGCCCTCGTTGGTGACGAGTCCCACGCGCGCCCCGCGACGTTGAAGGAGGGCGTTGGTGGCGACGGTCGTGCCATGGGCGAGCAAGTCCGGCGCTGCGCCAGAGAGGGCGGCGATCCCGGCTTCGACCGCGGCACCGGGATCGGCGGTTGACGACAGCACCTTGGCGACGCGACCGTCGTCGGCGACGAGATCGGTGAAGGTTCCCCCCGTGTCCACCCCGAGGCGCATCCCGGGAAGCTAGTGCCAGTGCCGAAGGGGCCGAAGGCCCCGCCGGTGAATCGGGATCCAGCACGCAGGAGGTCGGGCGCCCGTAGGGGCGCCCTGCGCGCTGACGGTCGATCGGCGCGTAGCCCGATCGACGGTCTGCGGGCGACATGACAGTGCCGAAGGGGCCGAAGGCCCCGCCGGTGAATCGAGTGGTGACGAACACCGAGTCGGGTCGTGTACAACTTGGCCGTGGCCGGGCGTGCTTGGGATCGTCTCCGCGCCCGGCGTCGCCGGGACAAATCGGACACACCCGCGGGCGAGGACGAGGACACGGTCAGCCTCGACGACCAAACACACTCCTGGTGGGCGGCCCGCGAGGACCTCGAGCACGGGTTCGTCCGGCGGGCCGACAAGCCCCGCGAGCCGCAGGCGACCGGCGCGGCCAAGAGCGGGTTCGAGCAGTATTTCACCGCCGAGTCGTTGTTCACCACCGACGAGCAGCACGAGGAAGCGGAGCTGGTGAGGACGTACCAGCTCCTGGATCCGTACGTCGTGCTCGAGATCCCGGAAACGGCCTCGTGGCCGGAGATCACCGCCGCGCATCGGCGCCTGGCGAAGCTCCACCATCCCGATCGCCTGTCGAGCGCGTCCTCCCAGGATCGGGAGCAGAGCGAGCGCCGAATGCGCGAGCTCAACATCGCGTACAGCGACCTACGCCGCCGGCGCGGTCCTTAGCCGACCTCCGTTCAGGCGCCCGGGTCCAGCACCCACACCTCCTCTTCGCCGAGGTGGTCCTGCAGCGAGCGCACCCGGCGACCTACGAAGGGATCTTGGCCGTCCCAGACGACAAGGGCCTCATCGACCGCCCGCGCCAACCACGCATCGCGTCGGCTCAGCGCGGCGCCTGCCCGCTGCTTGGTGTCGGGTGCCTTGCGTTCCAAAATCACCGCAGCCGTCGCGCCCCTCACCAACGCCGCGAAATGCTCGCGTACCGCGGTCGGCCACACCCGATCCGAGTCCGGATACGGGAGCACGACGACGTAGGGAATCTCCGCGGCCGCGGCGGCTTCTGCCCCGAGTTGCTCGGCGCCCAGTTGGAGACCGGTGACGACCACGAGGTCATCGTGCAACTCGTGCTTGGCCCGAAGGATCTCGGCCAGCTTGGCCCGCACCTGCTCGGCCACCGGGTTGGCCTCGTAGCCACCCAGCTCTGGTGGCTTGTGCCCGGTCACCAGCAGCAGGCGGCCAGCCGGGAGCCGCGCATCTCGACCACCGGGGAGGTCCGCCGGGCCGAGCTCGGACACGGGCGGCAAGCGATCTCCGGACCGCGGTCGCTGCGTCAGCGCCGCCTCCACCGCCAAGCGGTCGACGGCGTCGTTCATCGGGTCGTTGCCGTGCCCTTTGACCCACACGAAGACCGGCTTGGGCTGCCGCTCCTGGTACAGCGTCACGAGCGGCTCCCACAGATCGCGGTTGGCGACCGGCTTGCGCTGGCTGTTCACCCATCCCTTCGCCAGCCAGGTCTCCCACCACCGGTCGCGGAAGCAGTTCACGACGTAGGTCGAGTCGCTGCGCACTTCGACCGGGCCGTCGAGGGCGCGGAGGGCCTCCAACACCGCCGCCAGTTCCATTCGCTGGTTCGTCGTCCGCGCCTCGGCTCCGCTGGCGAACGGCCCGTCGGGTACGGCCCAGGCCCAACCACCGGGTCCGGGGTTTCCGCTGCACGCACCGTCCGTGTACACGACCGTCGTCATGGGTGGGAGCATGGTGCACATGATCATCGACGGCTTCGTGCACCAGCTGCCCGACGTCGACCCCGAGGAGACCCAGGAGTGGCTCGACTCGTTCTCGGCCGTCGTCGAGACGGAAGGCAAGTCCCGCGCCCGCTTCCTGATGTCCAAGCTGATCGAGCGGGCCCGCGAGCTCCAGGTCGGCCATCCCGCCACCGTGTCGACTCCGTACGTGAACACCATCCCGCCCGAGCAGGAGCCCTGGTTCCCGGGCGACGAGTACCTCGAGCGCCGGATCCGCGCGTACATCCGGTGGAACGCCGCGGTCATGGTGGTGAAGGCCAACAAGCATGCGGAAGGCATCGGCGGCCACCTGTCGACCTTCGCGTCGAGCGCCAGCCTCTACGAGGTCGGCTTCAACTGGTTCTTCCGGGGCAAGGATGATGGGCTCGCCGGCGACCACGTGTACTTCCAGGGACACGCCGCGCCCGGCGTGTACGCGCGGGCCTTCCTCGAGGGCCGGCTCACCGAAGCGCAGCTCGACAACTTCCGCCAGGAGATCGGCGGCAACGGGCTCTCCTCGTACCCGCACCCGCGGCTCATGCCCGAGTTCTGGGAGTACCCGACGGTGTCGATGGGCCTCGGCCCCCTGAACTCCATCTACCAGGCGCGGTTCAACAAGTACCTCCACAACCGGCGCATCGACGACACCTCACAGTCGCGGGTCTGGTGCTTCGTCGGCGACGGCGAGACCGACGAGCCGGAGACGCTCGGCTCGATCTCCCTCGCCGCCCGCGAGCAGCTTGACAACCTCATCTGGGTGGTGAACTGCAACCTCCAGCGCCTCGACGGGCCCGTGCGCGGTAACGGCAAGATCATCCAGGAGCTCGAAGCCGTGTTCCGGGGCGCGGGCTGGAACGTCATCAAGGTGATCTGGGGCTCGAAGTGGGACGAACTGCTCGCCCGTGACGTCGACGGGGTGCTGCTCAACCAGATGAACACCACCGTCGACGGCGAGTTCCAGCGGTACGCCACCGAAACGGGCGCCTACATCCGGGAGCACTTCTTCGGCCCCGACCCGAGGCTGCGCAAGCTCGTCGAGCACCTCTCCGACGACGACCTACGGTGGCTGCCCCGAGGCGGGCACGACTACCGCAAGCTCTACGCCGCCTACAAGGCCGCGACCGAGCAGGAGGGTGCGCCCACCGTCATCCTGGCCAAGACGATCAAGGGGTGGACCCTCGGTCCCGACGTCGAGGGCCGCAACGCGACCCACCAGATCAAGAAGATGACCAACGCGCAGCTCCGGGCGCTGCGCGACCGCCTGTACCTGCACGACCAGATCCCCGAGGAGGCGTTGGTCGAGGACGCAGAGGCGCCGTACTACCGGCCCCCGCAGGACTCGGACGAATACAGCTACATGATGGAGCGCCGCACTGCGCTCGACGGGTCGCTGCCTCGCAGGGAGGTGCGGGCCAAGCGCAAGCTCGAGCTGCCCGCGGACAAGGCGTTCGTCGAGCTGGAGCAGGGGTCCGGCAAGCAGGCGGCATCGACCACGATGGCGTTCACGCGGCTCCTGCGGGACCTGGCTCGCGACGAGCGCTTCGGCGCGCGGATGGTTCCGATCATCCCCGACGAGGCTCGTACCTTCGGCATGGACGCGCTGTTCCGGGAATTCAAGATCTACGCGTCGCAGGGTCAGCTCTACGAACCCGTCGACGCCCAGCTCCTCCTGTCCTACACCGAGTCGAAGGACGGCCAGCTTCTGGAGGAGGGCATCACCGAGGCCGGGTCGATGGCGTCATTCACCGCGGCCGGGACGTCGTACTACACGCGTGGCGTGCCGATGGTTCCGTTCTTCATCTTCTATTCGATGTTCGGCTTCCAACGCGTCGCCGACCTGATCTGGTCGGCGTCCGACGCCCGCGCCCGTGGCTTCTTGCTCGGCGCCACCGCCGGACGAACGACGTTGCTCGGCGAGGGTCTCCAGCACCAGGACGGCCATTCGCTCGTGCTCGCATCCACCGTGCCGACCGTCGAGGCCTACGACCCCGCGTTTGCCTACGAGATGTCCACGATCGTGCGCGACGGTCTGCACCGCATGTTCCCCGCCACCGGCGACGGTCACGACGTCGTGTACTACCTGACGCTCTACAACGAGAACTACGTCATGCCGCCGAAGCCCGACGGCGTCGACGACGGCATCGTCTCCGGTCTGTACCGGTGGGCTCCGGCCCCTGACGGCACCACCCATCACGCGACGGTCGTGTTCTCCGGAACGGCGCAAGCCGCGGCGCGCGAGGCGCAGGCGCAATTGGCTGAACACTTCGACGTCGGCGCTGAGCTGTGGTCGGCGACCTCGTACAAGAAGCTGCGCGAGCAAGCCATGTCCGTCGAACGGTGGAACCGACTCCACCCCGGCGACACCGCCCGCACGCCGTACGTCACCGAGCAGTTGGCCACTGCGGACGGACCGATCGTCGCCGTCACCGACTTCATGCGCGCCGTCCCCGACCAGATCTCGCGCTGGGTCCCCGGGCCGTACATATCGCTCGGCACCGACGGCTTCGGTCGTAGTGACACACGCGAACGCCTGCGGGCGTTCTTCGAGACCGATGCCCCTCACGTCGTCGTGGCCGTCCTGTCGGGGCTGGCCCAGCAAGGCGACGTCAAACCGGAGGTGGTCGCCGACGCCATCAGCCGCTACGACATCGACCCCGACGCCGGCGATCCCTGGCGCGGCTGACGGCGACCGGGCACCACCCGCACCACCCGCCATTTCTCGAGGGTGACGGGGTCGCTTTCCGTCCCCGTGAGCGTCGAGAACGCGCTGTGGGGCATTCAGGCGCGGCCTGACGCGACGAGGTCGGTGGTCTCTTCGGGCTCGACGCCCTCTTCCAGCGGCTTCGTCGGGCGTAGACCGCGGTCCTCTCGGTAGATCTCGAACGCCGCCACCGAGGCGAGTAGCCACGCCGTGCCGAGCGCCCACCCGCCGAGGATGTCGGACAGGAAGTGCACGCCGAGCGCGAGCCGTGACACACCGATCGCGGCCACGAGTACGGCCGTGCTCGCCAACGCCGCTCGCCGGGCTGATCCGGCCACCAGCGGCAAGAAGACGAAGAGCAAGGCGCCGTAGCAGATGATCGAGCTCATGGCGTGGCCGGACGGGAAACTCTTGCCCAACGCGTGCGCGACCGGATGGTCGACCTCGGGGCGAGCCCGGCCTACGGCGATCTTCACGAGCGTGTCGACGATGCCTCCGCCGAGGCAGGTGACGGCGAGGAACAACACCAGTCGGTACTTGTGCTTCACCAGGATCCACACGCCCGGGCCGCCGACGACCACCACGAGCCATATGGGCTTGCCGAGGAAGCTGACCGTCTGCAACGTGCCGACCCCACCGGGAACGGCGTCGATGTGGTCGTTGAGCCAGCGGGCGATGCCCGTGTCCACGCTGGTGAGCGGACCGCTGCGGAGCACCTGCTCGAGGAGGAACCCGAAGGGGATCCCGACGAGGACGACGGCGAGACCGAACAGGGTCAGCCGGACGCCGTAGCGCCCGACCGGATCGAGCCTGCGCTCAAGTTTGCGCTCGACCCTCTCCGGTAACCCCTTGCGCACGCTGTTGCCTTTGCCCGTAAGAAGGAGGGGGAAACCTGTCGACGGTCAGAACTGAGACGCAGCACGCGCGCCGCTGGCGCACACCGATGCTGTGGCTGGCCGGAGTGCGGCTCGGCCTGGGTGTGGTCGCGATCCCCCTGGCGCCGTTTCTCTATCGCGAACACGCGGTCGTTCTTGTCCTGTTGCGGCCGACCAAGGACGTGCTGCTGCTGATGGGATTCTTGCTCCGCCGGCACGATGTGTCCCTTATGGCGGTGCTCTTCGCCGCGGTGCCCCTGGCCCTTCTCGGCGTCTGGCACTTCTACTTCCTCGGGAAGGCGTACTCACGGGAGATCAAGGACGCCGACCTACCCGGCATGGCCGGTCGGCTGCTCCCACCCGAACGGATCAGCGCGCTCGCCGACAGCGTCGAGGAGCAAGGCCTGCGACTCGTGTTCCTGGGACGGCTGGCCGCGTTCCCGTCGGCGATGGTGGCCGCCGCGGCGGGGAGCGCGCAGGTGCCGACGCGGCCGTTCCTCGTCGCCGACGGTCTCGGCGCGTTGGTGTCGGTCGTCGAGGTGCTGGGCGCTGGATATCTCCTCGGCGACGCGTACGACCGCGCCGGACCGTGGCTCACCATCGCGGGCGTCGTCGTGCTCGCGCTCATGGCCGTGTTGCTTGGCCGGAACCTGCGCGCCAAGGGCACCACCTCCTCGGGTGTCGTGCGCGAGTTCCGTAGGGTGCGCAAGACGAAAGGCGTTCGGGCCGCGGTCGCTACCCTGCGTTCTCAGTCGTAAGGGACATAGACCGCCAACGCCCCGAGGCGCTTGCCGACAGCGAACTCCTCGCTGCCGTCGAACGTCTCGCCATCGCGCGCCAGCCGGAGCGGGCCGTCGAGCGAGCGCACCGTGAAGCGATCAGTGCGGAACGACTCATACACACGCGAGCGGGGCAGGGTGCCGGTCACGATGGCGAGCACGAGGCGGAGCCGCGCGAAGCGGCGAGCGGCGTCGAGTACACGGACGTCGAGTTGGCCGTCGTCGAGCCGCTCACGCCAACTCGGCGCGAAGCCGGCCGGGTGGTATTGGCAGTTGCCGACGAAGATCATCCACAACCGTCGGCGTCGGCCGTTCAGCTCCACCGTGACCGGCGCGTCCCGCCGCACGACGCGGACGAGAGCGACGAGCATCGCCGGCCACTTGCCGAGGCGCTCCTCCAACTGCTCCCTGGCGTCGACCAGTGCCACGTAGCTCCCGACGCTCGCGGTGTTGACGAAGACCCGCCCGTCGATCTCGCCAACGTCCATCGCGATCGTTTCGCCCTTCTCGACGGCGGCGATGGCGTCGTCGACGTTGAGCAGCCCGAGATCGCGTGCGAGATGGTTGAGCGTGCCCGCGGGCACGACCATCAACGGCTTGCCGTGGTCGATGACGGCTGCCGCGCCCGCGTTGACAGTGCCGTCGCCACCGGCGACGCCGAGCGCCCGCGCGTCGCGAACCGCCGCCTCGAGCACAGGTACGAGCTCAGTCCCCTCCTCGACCTCGGTGACCGTGGCGTCGGGCAGCATCTCGCGAAGGACGTCGGCGGGATCGCGGGACAGCGCGGGCCCGGCGTCGGCGTTGACGACGATGGCGACGCCGTCGCCCCTCGGCGCCGGCTCCATGCCCACACGACTTCGCGACGTCAACGGCGCAGCCTGCTGGGGCGGCACCGGCCACCAGCGCGTAGTGAAGAGGGCAGCGGCGGCCGCGGCCGACGCGACCGCCGCCGTCTCGAGAACCGGGCGGCGCGCGCGGCGCGCCGTGACGAACACGGCGACCGCCGCCATCGGGGCGGCGAGCGGTAATTCGAGGCTCGCACCCACACCGGCGGCTGCCGCGATGCCGACGGCGAACGGTGGGCGCCGTCCCCCCGCTCGGGCGACGACCGCGAGGACGGCCCTCGCCCCGGCGCCGGCAAGCAACGCTCGTAACGCGGCCCGCCGCGCGAAGCGGCGGGTGAACCTCAGTTCGGCGGGCAGGGCCACAGCCGCTCTCTACCCAAGCAAGCATCGGTCTGTAGCCTCCGTCCGTCGCGGCACGTGAGTACGCTCCGGTGGTGCGACACCACGGCGGGCGTCCGGCCGGCTGAGCCCGCCGCGAGCGTCGACCTGCCTGACCAGATCGGCTACACGCTCACCTTCACGAACGCGTCGGACGTCGACGCTCAACTTAGCGGCGTCGCCGCCGGGTTCGTTGCTCCCGCCGGCACGACCGAGACCAGCCGGGTCGACGGCGCCACCACCGTTCCCGCCAACGACACCAGCGTCTGGCCATCGGAACGCACTACGGCCGGGACAACCTACGAGCGCCGATCGCGGCGCATGAGGCCGTACAGGTCGAGTATCCGTTCCTCGACGTCGTCTTCGGTCGAGCCGTCGTCGTAGGCGGGCGAGATCAGTGGAGCCGCCTGCTCGATCCGGATCAGGACGATCGCCTCGATGCGATGCGCTTCGAGCCCGCTCCGCTCGTTGAAGAAGCGAAGGCCCGACTCGTAGATCGGACCGGCCCTGTGGACCGCGGCTGGGCCCTTGAAGCGGTAGCCCTTGCGCCGGATCGGATCGACGACGTTGACCTCGACGACCGGGTTCCCGGCCTCGATGTTGGCCACCGTCTGAGGTGAGTGGAGGTGGCCGAACACGAGGTGTTCGTCGTCCCACACGGCCGTCGTTCCCTTGGGCGAGAGGTTCGGCGTGCCATCGGGACACACCGAAGCGACATAGCCCAAGCGCTGTTCACGAACGACGCGCTGCATATCGTCGTCAAGCACGGCAGAAGCTTTCGCCATGCCGTCAGCCTGTCCGCGGGGCACGCGGGGTTCAACACGTACGCAACGAGCGCCGTGCCCTCGGAACGACGGGACCTTCGCCCCTGTTCCGGGGCCAGACCCCGCCTTACAACGAGCTCATGGTCGAATCAGTGATGTCGAGACGGCGATTCGTACAGGTTTCCGTGGGCGCGGGTGGCGTGCTGGCGTTCGGGGGCCTCAACCTGCTCAACGCGAGCGGCGGGTCGGCCGCGAGGCCGGGAGGCACCGCGGTCCGATATCCATTGCGCCGACTTGCCGTGACGACGCCCGGCGCCCTGCGAGCGGCTCCCGGATATGTCGACATCGGCGGAGGCACAAGCGTCGGCGCCCTTCTCTACAACGGCTCCACGCCCGGCCCGCTGTTCGCGGTGCAGTCCGGCGCTTCCGTCGAGATTCCGTTCACGAACGCACTCGCGGACCCCACGACCGTGCATTGGCACGGGCTCGTCGTGCCGACGGCCATGGACGGCCAACCGCAAGACCCCGTTGCGCCGAACAGCTCTTACACGTATGCGTTCCCGGTGAACCAGCGGGCCGGATTCAGTTGGTATCACCCGCATCCCCACATGCTGACCTCGTCACAGGTCGCCTACGGCCTAGCCGGTGGGTTCGTCATCCGTGACGCCGAGGAGGACGCCCTCGGGCTGCCGTCCGGTGCATACGAAGTCCCGCTGGTCTTGCGTGACGCCAACATCGACAAAGCGGGCAACCTCGCCTACAACGGCACCGCGTCGGGCTTCACCGGCAAAGTGCTGCTGGTCAACGGCACCCGCGATCCCTACCTCGCGACGCAGCCGGCGGTGCATCGCTTCCGCATCCTCGCAGGATCGAACTCCCGCGTGTTCCGCCTCGCTCTGTCCACCGGCGCGCCGTTCACCCTGATCGGCAACGACGGCGGGCTCCTGCCGAGCGCAGCGCAGGTAAGTGAGATCGAGGTCAGCCCGGGTGAGAGGGTCGACGTCATCGTGGACCTACGGGCTGCCGCGGGGACGACCGTTTTGCTCCGAGATCTCAACAGCGGCTGGACCATCCTCGAACTCCGCGTGGACAACGCACCGCCTGTGGCGGGGACTCTGCCTCCCGGAACGTTGTCAACCATCGTGCCGCTCGGCACACCGTCCACGACCCGGACGTTCAGCTTCGACGGCATGACGCGGATCAACGGCCGGCTGTTCGACCCCGACCGCGTCGACTTCACCGTTCCAGTCGGCGAGGTTGAAGACTGGGTCTTCACGACCAACGGAAACGCGCCGCATCCGGTTCACGTCCACGGCGCCTCGTTCCAGGTCATGGCGCGCACGGGCGGTCGCAACCGCACCTTCCCGTGGGAGTCGGGCTGGAAGGACACCGTTCTCCTCGCCGACGGCGAGACGGTGCGTGTTCGCATTCGCTTCGCCCTCACCGGTCGTTATCTCATCCACTGCCACAAGCTCGAGCACGAGGACGCGGGGATGATGGCGAACTTCCTCGTCGTGTAGCGGGCGGCGGTGTGGCCCCGACCCACGCGAGAATGGCATCGAGCTCGAACCGTCGCCCGCCGCCTCCTCGACGTGGCGCTGGGTCCCAGCTGACCTCAGCGGTGGATCAGGGTCACGTCAGCCGCTGGGCGCACCATCGGTCCTGAGGGAGCACCACCGAGGCGCTCGCCGAACAAAGGAGACACCGATGCGCCGAACGACATCCCGTTGTGAGCGGATCATCGCCCTCATCGACGAATGCTGGCCGACTACGCGGCGGGCAGTGATCGCCCGAAGAGCCAGTTCGCGCAGCAGCCGGTGGGCGGCGACCGGCGATGAGCTACCTCGACCATCTCCGCATCGTTGTCCAGCATCGTCGCGGCGAGTTCGAGAAGGCAGCAGCCATCCGGCGTCTCGTGCAGCAACGGCGTGCCACGGGCTCGACGACGTGAACATGACGTGCAGCCGGATCCTCGTGATCCGGCTGCCGATCAGGTCATTCGTGCCCGACCGATAAGCGGGGGCCCGGCGCCTCACTGTCCCTTTCACGACAGTGCATGACGCGGCACACGACCCGCGCGTCGTGAGGGCGTGTCCGCCGATCGGCGAAGATCCGGCAGTGTGTGTGGGGCGACGCGTGCGTGCGCGTGGGCGTACCGTGAGTGGTGGTGGAGGTGCGGGTACTGGGCGAGCTCGAATGCGTCGCCGATGAGGGGTCGGTCGTGCCGATCCGAGGTGTCAAGGCTCGCACGCTGCTGGCGGTGCTGGCGCTGCACCGGGGCGCGCCGGTTGCACCGGACAGGCTGATGGACATCCTGTGGGGTGACTGCCCGCCTGGGAACCCGGTCAACGCGCTGCAAGCTCTCGTCCGCACCCTGCGGCTGGCTATCGGGGCCGCCAACGTCGCCACGACTGACGCCGGCTACGCCCTGAGCATCGCGCCGGACGATGTGGACGTGGTGCGGTTCGAGCGCCTGGTGGCCGACGGCTGCCGGCACCTTCAGGCGGGCGACGCCGCGCTGGCCTCGGATGTGTTGCGTGAGGCGCTGGGCCTGTGCCGGGATGAGCCGCTCGTCGAGTTCGCCTACGCGGAGTTCGCGACCGGTGAGCGGGCCCGGCTCCAGGAGTTGGTGCTGGTGGCGGTGGAGGCCCGTGCCGAAGCGGACCTGGCCTTGGGGCGGCATGGCGAGCTGGTGGGCGAGCTGGACGCGCTGTGCGAGCAGCATGCGCTGCGCGAGCGGCTGTGGGAGCTGCGGATGCTGGCCTTGTACCGGTCGGGTCGTCAGGCCGACGCCCTGCGGGTGTATGGCGACGCCCGCGAGCGGCTGGTGGAGGCGTTCGGTCTGGAGCCTGGTCCGGGGCTGCGTGAGCTGGAGGCCCGGGTGTTGGCGCAGGACCCGGCCCTCGACCTGCCCGGGGCACGGCGCGTCGGGGCGGCCCGCTGGCAGGCGGGGAACCTGCGACAGACGCTGACGAGCTTCGTGGGTCGCGAGGAGGATCTGGCCCGGCTGGTCGAGTCGGTGCGTTCGAGGCGCCTGGTCACGCTCATCGGGCCGGGCGGGGTGGGGAAGACCCGGTTGGCGGTCGAGGCGGCCGCCACCCTGCGGGCGGAGGTTGCCGACGGGGTGTGGCTGGTGGAGCTGGGCGGGGTCCGCGACCCCGACGACGTGGCGCCGGCGGTGGCCGCGACCCTGCAGGCCAACAGCTTGGAAGGGACGGCAGGGTCGACGCTGGAGCTGGTGGTGGGTCACCTGCGGGGCCGGTCGCTGGTGGTGGTGCTGGACAACTGCGAGCACCTCGCCGGGGCGGCGGCGGTGCTGGCGGACACCCTGGTGGGCGAGCTGCCCGGCCTGCGGGTTATCGCCACTAGCCGCGAGCCGCTGGGCGTGCCCGGCGAGGTCCTGTTTCCGGTGCGGGGGCTGGGGCTGGACGCGGCCGCCGCCGTGTTCGCCGACCGGGCCCAAGCCGTGCGGCCGGGGTTCGTGGTGGACGAGTCGAACCGGCCGCTCGTCGAGGACGTGTGCCGCCGCCTCGACGGTCTCCCGCTGGCCGTGGAGCTGGCCGCCGCCCGGCTGCGCGCCCTGCCGCTCGGACAGCTGGCCGAGCTGCTCGACGACCGCTTCCGGGTGCTGACCGGCGGCGTCCGCACCGCCCTGCCTCGCCAGCAGACGCTGCGCGCCGTCGTCGACTGGAGCTTCGACCTGCTGTTCGAGGACGAACGGCGTCTGTTCGCCCGCCTGTCGGTGTTCGCCGGGGGGTGGTCGCTGGCGGCGGCCGAGACGGTGTGCGGCGACGAGCTCCTCCCCCGGACCGACATCCTGGACCTCCTGATGCGCTTGGTCGACAAGTCCCTTGTCGTTGCTGACGTCGACGTCACCGGCGAGGCCCGCTATTGGCAGCTGCAGACCCTGTGGCACTACGCCGCCGAACGGCTGGCCGCCTCGGGCGACGCCGACGCGCTGCGCGAGCGCCATGCCCGCTGGTATCTCGCCCTGGCGGCGGGCGCCCGGAAGGGATTGCGGGGCCGGACCGGTCCCGCATGGCGGGCGCAGCTGACAGCCGAGTGGGAAAATCTGCGCGCTGCTCTGGACTGGTTCGTTGACAGTGGCGACGCCGAAGCGGCGCTGTCGCTCACGGAGGGCGTGGCCTGGCTGTGGTTCCTGCGCAACGAACCACACGAGGCCGTGCGTTGGCTGAGCGAGGCTCTGGGCGTGCCGGACGGCGTCACACCCGCTCGCTCCGCGGCGGCGGCTTGGCACGCCTACTACCACGGCTGGACCGAGGGGCCTACCAGCGCCGTGCGGGAGGTCTCGGCGGCCATCGCCGCGCTTCGCGACCAGGGGTCACAGCTCGAGCGGCTCAGCGACGCGCTGTTGATCGCGGCGGTGCTCCACAACCGCATCGATCAGCTGGAGTTGGCACAGGCCTGCCTCGACGAAGCGCGTTGGGTGCTGGAGTCGACCGGTGACGAGTGGGGCCTGGCGGTGCATGACATCCTCCTCGCCGAGAACCTCGCGACGCAGGGCGATCTCGACGCTGCCGAGGACGCCGCCCGATCGTGCGTCGCCCGGCTCCGGATAACCGGCGAAGCGTGGCAGATCCTCGACGGGTTGGGGTTGCTGGCGATCCTGCGCGAGGCGCGGGGCGACCTGGACGGAGCGGCGGCGGCGTACCGAGAGCTGATCGCCGACGCACGGGCGGCCGACGTGCGCAACTACGAGATGCAGTGGGTCGCTCGCCTCGCCGGCGTGTGCGCCCGCCAGGGCGACGACCAGACCGCCGCGCAGCTGTTCGCGGAGGCTGGCGCGGCGGCGATCTACCCCGCCAACATCGGCTGGGCCCTCATCGGGCGAGCCGGTGCGGTCCGGCGGCTCGGGGATGCCGCCGCCGCCCGCCCGTGGTTGGATGAAGCGCTGGCCCTGTACGAAGCGATGGGCTTCGAGGCCGGCTGTGGGGCCGCGCTCACCAGTCTCTGCTGGTGGTCACTGGCGGTCGGCGACCTCGACGAAGCGGCCGGCTTCGCCGCCGAGGCGCGCCGACGCACGGCCGCCGAGCCAGACTCACACGTCGCCATGGCCGCCGAGATCGCGACCGCCGCCGTCGCCTGCGCCCGCTCCGGCGCTTCCGCGCACCGGGACAGGTTCGCGGCCTTGGTCCGGCAGCGGGCCAGCAGCGGTCGCAGGTATGACGGCACGCTCGCCGGCTGGATCGGCGCCAACTTCGACGAGCCCGACGCGGCCGCTTTCGCCCGAACCATCGGCGTTGCGTCGCCGGGTGACCTCAGCGCCACGTCAGCAGAGCATCCCATGCTGCCCTCGTGAACGCCACCGACGGGCACGGACGCGCCCTGACAACGACCGCTGTAGCTGCCGGTTGGTACCGTCTCGCCCAACGCCAGGCACACCAGCCGGATGACCCGTGCCGTGCCCTGGGCCGGGCGGTCGGCGCCGACGCCGCATTCGCCCTCGCTGCTGTCGACCTCCGGGCGCTGACCGGCGACACATCACCAGCCCGCGTAACGGGGCCCCTCACCGGCTGGGAACGCCACCACTGCGAGATCGTGGAGGCCGCGGTTGTCGGCCAGGCGGCCCGCGCTGCCGCCCTTCTGCGCCAGCATCTGGCCGAGGTGGCCTGCGACCCCCTGGCGCTGCGGATTGTCGCTGATGCCCTGGCCGCGACCGCCGAGCTCGACGACGTGCTGACCGGCACGCCTCCCTGCCACCGACGCTGCTGATATCGCTCGCCACGCCCGCCATGTCGCGGCGGCAGCGACGACCCATGTGGGTCGTCGCTGCCCCGCAGTTCGAGGGTTGGGTGGGATCACTCGGTGGCGATGGCCTCGAGCACGTTGAGGCGGGCAGCCCGCCGGGCGGGACCGAGCGAGGCCAGAACCCCGGCGAAGGCGGCCAGGCCGACGATGATGGTGAGCTGCTGGCCGGGGACCACGAAGGTGGTGACGCCGTCGTCGCTGAGGGCCTTGGTGATGCCCCAGGCGGCGCCGACGGCGAGCACGAACCCGAGGGCGGTGCCGAACAGGGAGATGAGCACCGACTCCCAGCGGATGGCGGTGCGCACCTGCCGGCGGGTCATGCCCACCGCCCGCAGCAGCCCGAGCTCACGGGTCCGCTCGTGCACCGAGAGGGCCAGCGTGTTGGCGATGCCGATGAGGGCGATGATGATCGCGAGGGCGAGCAGGCCGTAGATGAGGGTGAGCATGGTGTCGATCTCCGACGTGATGGACTCCTTGAACCCGGCTTGGTCCTGGAGCTCGGCGTTGGGCCACTGCTGGAGGGCCGTCTCGATGGCCGTCGTGGCCGCGGCGCCGTCGACACCGTCACGGACCCCGACGTAAACCCTGACGTCGAACTGGTCGGTGACATTGGCCTCGAAGGTGTCCAGCCCCACCAGGTAGGGCGTGGTGCCGGCAACGAAGAGCTCGCCGTCGTAGAGGGCTCGGACGGTCAACTCGACATCGCCGGTGGCGGCGAAGGTGAGGGTGACGGTGTCACCCAACCCGACGCCGTGATCGGCCGCGAAGTTCGACCGCAGTGCAACACCGGTGCCATGCACGTCGGAGATCGAGCCGTCGACCACTTCGAGGTCCATGAGCGAGTCGATGGTGGCGGTGTCGACCGCCAACGCCTCCGAGGTTCCGGAGTCGGTGCCGACGACGCTGAAGCGCAATGGGGACAGCACCGCGACCTCGGGCAGAGCGCCGAGGTCCGCTTCGATGGCGGGGCTGAAGCCGCCGTGGCCCCATGACCCGGAGTCGATGACGTAGTCGGCCCGCAGGGACTTGTCCACGGCGCTGGCCGTCGACGCCTTGGTGGAGCTGGCCACGATGGTGATGAACCCGACCAGGAACACCCCGATCATCAGGGCCGAGGCGGTGGCGGCGGTGCGGCGGGGGTTGCGCTTGGCGTTCTCCCGGGCCAGGTGGCCGGTGGCGCCGGACACCTTGGGGACGGGCATGCCGAGCAGGTGCATGACGGGGCGGGCGATGACCGGTCCGAGCACGAACACACCCAGCACGATGGCCACGGCGCCGAGCCCGAGCAGCCCGAGGGCGCCGTCACCTTCGCCCACGACCCCGCTGGCGAAGGCGGCCACGCCCAAGCCGGTGACGGCCAGGCCAAAGACAGTGCGCCGAAGCGAGGCCGTGGTCCGCTCGATGGCCGTGTCGCGGAGGGCGGCGATGGGGGCGATGCGGCTGGCCCGCAGGGCGGGGCCGATCGACGACACGAGCGTCACCGCGGTGCCCACACCGACGGCGGTGATGATGGTCTTGGTGGTGATGACGATGCCGCCGTCGGGGATGTCGAGACCGACCGAACCGAGCAGCGCCCGCAGACCGAAGGACATCAGCACCCCTGCGCCGAGACCGACGGCGGAGGCGACCGCACCAACCAGCACCGACTCGAACAGCACCGAACGGAGCACCTGGCGGCGGCTGGCGCCGATGGCCCGAAGCAGCGCCATCTCCCGCATGCGCTGGGCGATGACGATCGAGAAGGTGTTGTAGATGATGAACATCCCCACGAACAGGGCGATGTAGGCGAAGGCCAGCAGGAACGTACTGAAGAAGCTGAGCTGCTCTTTGAACTCGGCCTGGTTGGCCGCCGTGTCCTGTTCGCCGGTGACGATGTCGAGCTCGTCGGACCCGACGGCGAACTCGATCCGTGTCGCCAGCTCGTCGGAGGTCACGCTGCCGTCGCCGGCCACCACGAGCATGTCGTAGGCGCCGGGCTGGGCGAACATGGCCTGGGCGGTCGCGTCGTCGACGGCGACCAGGGAGAAGCCGGGAAGCCCTTTGCTGGCGCCGAGGGTGGCGGTACCCACCAGGGTGAGCTCGGCCGGATCGCCGGCGCCGAGCACGGTGACGGTGTCGCCCAGGGACCAACCCTCGCCCTCTGCGGTCGCCTGGTCGAGCACGACCTCACCGGGCCCGTGCGGGGCGCGGCCGGTCGACAGGTCGAACGGATTGAGCCGCTCGTCCTCGATCCAGAGCGTCCCCACGGTCCCGCCGATCCCGTTCAGCGAACCGACGGTCCCGTCGGCGTGGACGAGCTGAGCGAAGCCGTCGATGGAACCGGAGGCGGCGGCGACTCCGTCGACGGCGCGGACCTGCTTCAGGAGGCCTGCGTCGACCCGCTCCTGGACCTTGCCGGCGTTGCCGTCGATGCTTTCGGAGCGCTCGACGACCACGTCGATGCCCTCGTTGGCGGTGGCGATCAGACCGTCGAAGGTCTTCCCCATGGTGTCGGTGAGGATCATCGTCCCCGCCATGAAAGCCACGCCGAGCACGACGGCGAGGCCAGTGAGTGCGAATCGCAGTTTGTGGGCCCACAGGCCCTTGCGGGTGAGGTTGTACATGACGATCTACCTTCCGAGGTTCTTCATGCGGTCGAGGACGGACGCGGCGGTGGGCTCGGTCAGCTCGTCGACGATGTGGCCGTCGGCGAGGAAGACGACGCGGTCCGCGTAGCTGGCGGCGACGGGGTCGTGGGTGACCATCACGATGGTCTGGCCAATCTCCCGGGCCGCCTGGGCCATGAAGGCGAGGATCTCGGCCCCCGTGCGACTGTCGAGATTGCCGGTGGGCTCGTCGGCGAACACGATGTCGGGCCGGCCCGCGAGAGCACGAGCCACGGCGACGCGCTGCTGCTGGCCGCCGGAGAGCTCGCTCGGGCGATGCTTGAGCCGGTCGTCGAGGCCGACGGTCGCTACCACCAGATCGAGCCACTCTCGGTCGGCCTCGCGCCCGGCGAGATCCGTCGGCAGGGTGATGTTCTCCAAGGCGGTGAGCGTCGGCACCAGGTTGAACGCCTGGAAGACGAAGCCGAGCCGGTCACGCCGCAGCTGAGTGAGCTTGCGGTCGTTCAGCGTCGTGAGGTCGACGCCGCCGATGAACACCTGGCCGTCGGTGAGCTCGTCGAGCCCGGCCAGGCAGTGCATGAGCGTCGACTTGCCCGAGCCGGACGGGCCCATGATGGCGGTGAAGCGCCCGACCTCGAACGCCACATCGATGGCGTCCAGGGCGCGGACGACGCTGGCGCCCTTGCCGTAGGCCTTGGTGGCGGCCACAGCACGAGCGGCGATCGACCGAGCGGGGACGGCGGTGGTGGGATGATGTTCCAACAGGAGCGTGGTCATGCGGGGCATCCTCGGCTGCTGCGCTGATGCGACGCTGAGGTCGCCCTGAGCCGCTCAGCGGCGTGAGATCAACGCGTCATGGGAACACGACAGTCAGCACGACAGTCAGCACGCTGATCGCCCGCTCGCTCGAAACGGCTTTGTCCCATCAGGTCCCGCTCGGTCGCGCATCGAGGGTGGGGGTAAGGCTGGCCCAGCCCCTCGATCGCCCAACCGATACTGTCAACGGGTGGGTTCCAGCGGCGAGAACGTCAAGGGCTCGCCTGCCTGCGTCGTCCCCCGCGGAAATGAGCGCTGATGCCCGACGCATCCAAGCTGCCCATCACCGGTGACCCGGAAGCCGATCGGCTCCTGGAGCGCGAGCCGCTGGCGCTCCTTGTTGGCATGCTGCTCGACCAGCAGGTCCCGATGGAGTGGGCGTTCTCGTCCCCGGCCCGGTTGAAGGAGCGGCTCGGGGGCACCCTCGACGCCTCGGCCATCGCGTCCATGCCGAGCGACGAGCTCGAGGCGCTGTTCAAGCAACGCCCCGCGCTGCACCGCTACCCGGGCTCGATGGCCAAGCGGACCCAGGACTTGTGCCGGCACATCGTCGACCACTTCGGAGGCGACCCTGCGGGCGTCTGGAAGGGCGCGGAGACCGGCGAGGAACTGTTCCGCCGGATCCGCGCCTTGCCCGGCTATGGCGAGGACAAGGCGAGGATCTTCCTCGCGCTCTTGGCGAAGCGGCTCGGCCGGGCGCCGGAAGGGTGGGAGCCGTTCGCCGGCCCCTTCGCCGACGACACGCCCCGATCCGTCGCCGACATCGACTCGCCGGCGGCGCTCGAACGGGTACGGGAGTTCAAACGGGCGATGAAGGCGGAGGGCAAGACGAAGGCGGACTGAAGTCTTGTCAGTCGGGAGTGACGCTGCGCACGCCGGGAAGCGGCACCATCAGGTCGTCGTCATTCGCGACCAGCCACAGGCTTTGACTGGTGCAGGACACCAGGACGCCGTGCACGATCGTCGACGACGTCTTGACCGTGACTTGCGATCCGACCAGCGTTCGTAACGCAGCCGTCAACGTCATCGACGCCGAGATTCGCGCAGCGCGGCGCCCCGAACGCGGATGGTCGCCGCTCCGGACAACCCGAACCTCGCGGCTTGAGCGTCCTACTCAGACGTTGTTAGGCTGCCCTAACTATGGCGACCGCCCTGCTGATCATGATCCGCGAGGGGTTCGAGGCCGCGCTGGTCGTCGCCATCGTCTTCGGCTACATCCGCCGGCTGGAACGCCGTGATCTCGGGCCTGCCGTGTGGGGCGGCGTCGCCGTCGCCTCCGCGATCGCGATCGCGTTCGGCATCACGATCCATCTCACGACCGGATCGCTCGAAGGCGACAACCGGCTGCGCGCCTTCGCCGCGGTGTCCGTGGTCGCTCTGGCCGTACTCACGTGGATGATCTTCTGGATGCGTCGGCAGAGCCGTGCCATCAAGGGCACGCTCGAGCACAAGGTCAACGACGCCGTGCACTCCTTGCACGTGAAGCGCGGCGTCGCGGCGGTCGCGTTCTTCGCGGTCCTGCGCGAGGGCATCGAAGCGGCGCTGTTCCTGATCGCTGCGGCCACCGAGGAGGCGGGGCGCGGCGTGCTCGTCGGCGGCCTGCTCGGGCTCGCCGTCGCGTCGACGCTCGCGTTCACCGTCTACCTGGGTGGGCGGAAGATGCCGATGCAACCCTTCTTCATGGTGACCGGCGTCGTCTTGATCGTCTTCGCCGCCGGCCTCGCGGCCCGGAGCGTCCTCTACCTTCAATCCTCCGGGGACATCGGCTCGCTGAACCTGAACGGCATCTACGACCTCACGCGGTATCAGTGGCTCACACAGGAGAGCGAGGTCGGCAAGTTCCTCGCGGCCATGTTCGGATGGGACCCTCGCCCATCGCTCGAACAGCTCGTCGCGTGGATCGGCTACGGCGTGCCCGTCACGTACCTGTTCCTTCGGCGCCCCAAGCCGCTTCCAGCCCGAGCGGACCTGACGCCAACACCAAGAACGACGAAGACCCCCGTCGGCGCCCGCTAGGAGGGTGCTCCTAGGGGCCGGGCGGCGGCCGCTGGTGCCGCTGCCGGTCGAGCCACCCGAGGAGCACGGCCAAGGCCCGCGGATCGTGGCGCAACCGGTGGCCCGCGCCGGTGACGAAGCGCAACTCGGCTTCACCGTGCGCGTCGCCGATCACGCGCGCATCGAGCTCGGGGACCGACTCGTCCTCGGTGCCATGCACGATGAGCAGTGGCCGCGGCCGGACCCGCGACACGGACGCGACCGGGCGGATGGCCCGCAGCTCGCGCGCCCACGCCTCGGGGTTCGGCGGGAAGTCCGGGTCGCGGATCAGCCCGATGTCGCGGGCGTGCTGGAGCAGACGGCGAGGCGCGCGAGCCCAGTCGTCGAAGTCGGCTGGCGCGGCGAGCGCCGCGACTCCGCGGATCCGGGGGTCGTCCGCCGCGGCGCAGATGGCCAACGCCCCACCCGTCCCGAACCCCGCGACCCAGACCCCGGTGACGCCGCTGAGCGCGAGCATTTGGTCGACCGCCGTTCTCACATCGTCGAGCCAGCCGCCGAGCGAGAAGCTCCCGGTCGACTCACCCGCGCCGCGGAATGTAAACGCCAGCGCCGACCAGCCGACGTCGCGGCTGATGCGGTCGGCCAACTCGGGATAGGTGCGCGCTGACGTGGCCGCTCCCCCGCTGCCCGACGGGAACCCGTGGCAGAGCACGATCCCCGGGCCGGCACCGCGTCGGCCGACAGGGCGAGACAGCTGACCGGCCAACGTCGCCGTGCCGGATGGGAACCGGTACGGCGTCACTCGGCTCTACTCGTTGCTCCCGGCGTCGTCGCCCGGAGCCCTCATCCCGTCGCAACGACGGCACGCACGGTACCCGCGGTTGCGCGCCTCGGCCAGCGTGTCGGGTCCGAAGCACAGGAACGTCTCAGCCTCGAGGAGTTCGCGGATCACCTCCGGCGCGGTGCACGCGTCGACGTCGTGGACGACCTGAGTGCGCTTGTCGCCGAGCCAGCGGTAGTCCTCGAAGCGGGTCGGCCGTTCCATCGCGAGGACCGTATACGCCGCGACCTGCCCGTGTTGCCGGCAGCGTCCATCAACATGAAACATCTCGCACACGACCGCGTAACCCAGTCTCCCTACGGTCGCCGCAGGAGGATCGATGCATCTCGTCACCGCCATCATCAAGCCGTTCAAGCTCGATGACGTGAAGGCGGCGCTCCGGGGCGCCGGCATCCTCGGGATGACCGTCGGCGAGGTGCAGGGCTACGGACGGCAAGGCGGCAAGAGCGAGACGTGGCGGGGTTCGGAGTACACGATCGACTTCGTCCCAAAGGTCGAAGTCCGCGTCTTGGTCGACTCCGCCGAAGTCGACAAGGTAATCACTTTGATCGCCGACACCGCCCGCACCGGCAAGATCGGCGACGGCAAGGTGTGGGCCGTCGAAGTCGACCGGGCGATGCGCATCCGCACCGGCGAGATCGGCGACGACGCGATCTAGTTTCGGCCCCGAACCGCAGGTTCGGGACCGAACTCGGCGGCGCCTGCCTGGCGGCGGGGTACTGAAAGCTTCGTGCCGGTCGACCGGCAAAGCCGGATCGACCGGCGGACACCAATGAACAAGGGGAGGCCTTTCGGCCTCCCCTTGTCGAGAGTTTGCTGGAAGAAGTCCGGGTGAGCGCTTTGAATCAGGCGGGACCGGCTCCTGATCGCCGCACCCGGCGGTAACTGGCTGGGATTAGCCGGTGGTCCAGCGGCCGCCTAGCGGCCAGCCACCTCCGAGGTCCCAAGACGTTCATCGTTCAGCTGGACCACCTCCTTTCTTCGGTCCGCTTAGTCAACCACAGCCGATCGCAAAGTCAACGCGCGGTTTGCGCGATTCCCTCGCGGACGGCCCATGCGGCGACTTCGGTCCGGGAGGCCATACCGAGTTTGGCCAGGATGTTCGACACGTGGACCGCCGCCGTCTTCGGAGAGATGAACAGGCGATCGGCCAGGTCGGCATTGCTGAGGCCCTCGGGCAGCAGGGCCGCGACCTCTCGCTCTCTCGGCGTGAGCGCCTCGGGGCCGTCGACGGTCGGACCGAGACCGAGGCGGCGCTGGACCGCCCGCAGGTCATCGACCCGCCAACCGGCCCATCGGGCGAGAAGCCACTCGGCTGCGGTCGCTTCCTCGCGGGCTTCGTCGAGCCGCCCGAGCGCGATCAGGCCACGGGCGGCGCCAACGCGCGCCGTGCCCCGACAGGCCGGGAACAGGTCGCCGGCGCCGCGATCGGCCGCGTCGCGGTAACCCGCGACCGCCTCCTCGTAGAACCCGTCGGCCTCGGCGAGCTGGGCTCGGAGCAGCGACCACCACGGGTTGTCGTCGGCGACCAGCCACTTGGCATGGGTTCGGAGCTGCTCGACCAGGGGACGCAGCTCGCCTGCATCGATTCCCGCGGCGAGCGCGGCGCTGGCGACGTCGTGGACGAGTTGCGCGCTGAAGTGACCCTCGCGGGCCGTCTCGAGCACGCCGGCCAGCTCGGTGCGGGCCTCGTCGAGATCACCGGTGCGGCACGCGATGTGGAAGGACAGACCGTGGAACCAGACGGCCCGCCCGGGCACGAGCGGCTTCAGCTCGCGGCGGAGCGTCTCGGCCCGGGCGAGGTCGCCAGTCTCCAGGGCGAGGCCAGCCTCGTGCAGCTGGTACCAGTTGCCCTTGCCGGACGAGAGATAGCCGCGGTCGTCGCGCCGGCCCTCGCGGAGAGCAGCCAGCGCCGCCGTGAGATCACCCTCCCATTCGGCGAGATCCGCGAGTCCTTGCGCGTACGCGGCCCGAGCGAGCGAGTCGAAGCCTGCCCGCTCGGCGGCCGCCCGCATACGGTCGAGCATGGCCCTCGCCTCCGCGGGATCCGGTCGGCGAACGTCGGCGCGGACGATGTTGTGCAGCGCGCGCGCCATCACGACGTAGTCGCCCCGCGCCTCGGCCTCGTCGGCCACGTCGCGCAACAGCCGGGTGCCCTCGGCATGGAACTCGGGCCGGCCGACCTGAGCCGAGCCCTTCTCGGCCAGGGCCGCCAGCCGCACGTCGGGCAGGTCAAGTTCTTCGGCCAGCGACACCGCCCGGTCGGCCCATTCGATGGCGGCGTCGGCGCGGCTCCGCAGCATGTGAGCCTGCGCGACGACCGCCATGCTCGCGGCCTGGTCGTAACCGCGGTCGAGGCGGTCGATCGTCTCCCGCACGGCGTCGGCGGCCGCATCCATCCCTTCGAGGTCGCCGGCCTCCCAACGGAGGCGGACCACGAGGCAGAGCGCAGCTGACACCGCGGCCACGTCGTCGACCGCGCGGGCGACGGCGAGCCAGTGATCGGTGTGATCCTGCGCGTCCTCGATGAGGCCGGCCAGCCACGCCGCCCTCGCCGCGACGGACAACAACTCGAGATCGTCGTCCGCCTCGGACAAGCCCAGCTCGGCCAGTCGCAGCGCCTGATAGCTCGACCCGACTTCCAGCGAGCGAGCCGAGCCGGCCCGCGCTGCGACGAGGAGGTCTTGGACGCGCCGGGCGCCGTGCGCGTGGCGGGCGATGGCGGCGATGTCGTCGCTGCCCGTGTCGCGCAGCGCCTCGAACGCGGCTTGGTGAAGCCGCCGCCGCTCCCGTCCCAGCAGCTCACCCTCGATCGCCTCCCGGGCGAGGGCGTGGCGGAAGCTGAAGACGTCGCTCTCCGCCTCCAGCATCAGCCCGCGGCGAACCAGATCGCGCAGCACAGTGATGAGCTCGTCCTCGGTGCAGCGGGTGACGGTGGCGAGCAGATCGAACGGGATCTTGCGCCCGAGCACGGAGGCGGCTTCGACGATCCGTCGGGCCTCATGGTCGAGATCGTCGAGCTGCGCTCGCACCGCCGCGGCGAGGCTCCATGGCAGCGGCTGTGAGCACAGGTCGTCGATGTCGGCGTCGCCGGCGGCGCTCAGGAGCTCCTCGAGGAAGAACGGGTTGCCGCCGGTGCGGGCGTGGAGAGCCTCGACGACCCGGAACGGTGGTACGCGGCCGTAGATGACGGTGAGGAACGCATTGACGTCCGTCGCGGTCAGGCGCTCGAGGCGGATGTGGGTGACGTTGTGGCGCCGTTCGAGGCGCGGCAACAGCTCGGCCGCGGGATGGCGGCGGCTCAATGAGTCGGGCCGGTACGTGCCGACGAGCAGCAGCTGGCCGCCGTCGGGCTCCGCCAGCCGGTCGAACAGGGCGACGCTCTCGGAGTCGGCCCAATGGAGGTCATCGAATACGAGCACGGCCGGACGGCCGCCCGCCAGGCGGTGGACGAGGTCGAGCGCAGAGCGCACCCGCTCCTCAGGCGGGCGCCGCTGGTCGCTGACGTCGGTGAGCAGGTCGGCGTGCTCCTGCGTCGTCGTGCGGCCGTCGACGGCGTCGAGAAGAAGCTCGAAGGGTCGGCCGAGCGCGCCAGGGTCGGCCTGCCCGGTGAGGACCACGGTGCCCGGCGCGAGCCGGTCGAGCATCTCTTGGACGAGACGGGTCTTGCCGATGCCGGCCTCGCCGCCGATGAGTGCCACCGTCGGCGCCCGCGCGCCAGCGAGAAGACGCACGAGACCCTCGAGCTCGGCCGTGCGGCCGACCATCACGGGGCTCAGTCCAGAACGCCCCACGAGCATTCCCGCAGCGTACCGGCGCCCCCGTCGAGTCCTGCCGACCCGATCACGCGAAGAAGGGCGCACACCGGGGTGGCGCCCTTCCCTCGTATGGTCATCGCTCAGGCCACTGACCCAGCCGGCTGGGTCAACGCCAGCGGTCAGGCTGCGACCCGCTCGGCCGCCGCCTCCGTGGTCCGGGACGTGGCGGTGCCGAGCGGGCTGCAGCGGCTGGTCGAGTCGCGGGACGCCCGGCGGGCGAGGCTCCAACGGCGACGCTGGTCGGCGAAGGTCTTCAGCTCGTGGGCGTGACCGGCGACCAGACGCTGTGCGATGTGTGTGTTTGTCATCACGGTCCGCTCCTTGTCTTGTTCGGTATGACAAGGATGCGCTGCTGAGGTAGCCGGCCACATCGGGAGGACGCCGTATTCGTGCGGCGTCGCGATACCTAGATGGGGTCTCAGCTGGGACTAAGCATGACCGGCGTCACACATCGGGCGGTCCCGGCACCTCGCCGCCCACCGCGCCGATGGCCGAAAGGTAGGCGTGACCACCCTGGACGACGGCGAAGACGTCGTCCGCGCTCAGCTCGTCGTCGCGGCCCAGGATGTAAGCGACCGACTCGTCGTCCTCGACCACGACCGGGCCCGTGCCGGCGACAGCCGAGGCGGCGTCTGGAGGAACGTCCTTGGCCGCGAGGTAGTCGAGGTGCCAGACCAGGATGCGGCGGACGTCCTCGTAGCTGAGCCGCGCCGAGACCTCGAACGGGAGCCGCTCGGCGACGTAGTCGACGGCCTCATCGAGGTCGAACAACGCCTCCTTGGGCCGGAACCCGAGCGTGAACGCCTCCCGCCCCACCGCCACCAAGGCGATGACGACGGTCGCGACCGCAGCGAGAACGACGTAGATCACCATCGCCAACCACAGCTGGGGGGTGGCTAGATACCGATCCGTTGGGCGAGGAGCTCGCGGTGGTAGGTGGGGTCGCCGAAGAGGAGCTCGGACGACTTGGCCCGCTTGAAGTACAGGTGGGCGGGGTGTTCCCACGTGAACCCGATGCCGCCGTGGATCTGGATGTTCTCGGCGGTGGCGTGGAAGTACGCCTCCGAGCAGTACGCCTTCGCCAGCGAGGCGACCGACGGCAGCTCCTCGTTGAGCTCCGAGGCGCACCAGGCCGCGTAGTACGCGGCGGACTTGGCCGACTCGACCTCGAGGAGCATGTCGGCGCACTTGTGCTTGATGGCCTGGAACGAGCCGATGGGCCGGCCGAACTGCACCCGCACCTTGGCGTACTCGACCGCCATCTCAAGGACCTTCTGGGCCCCGCCGACCTGCTCGGCCGCCAGCGCGACGGCGGCGAGGTCGAGCACCCGCTCGAGCACGGTCCAGCCCGCGCCCTCGGTGCCGATGAGCTTCGCCGGCACGTCGGCGAACTCGAGGCGGGCCTGCTTGCGGGTCTGGTCCATGGTGGCCAGCGCGGTGCGGGTGAGGCCAGGGGCGTCGGCCGCGACCTGGAACAGCGACACGCCGCTGTCGGTGCGGGCCGCGACGAGGATGAGGCTGGCCGTGTGCCCGTCCAGCACGAACATCTTCGTTCCGCTGAGCTTGTAGCCGTCGCCGTCCTTGGTGGCTTGCATCGTGATCCCACCTTCGTCCCACCGGCCCGACTCCTCGGTGAACGCGAGGGTGGCGACGGTCTCGCCGGAGGCGATGCCGGGGAGCAGCTCCTTCTTGGCCGCGTCGTCGCCCGCGTGGAGAAGCGTGTTGCCGGCGAGGACCACCGACGAGAAGTACGGCGCACACAAGAGCGACCGTCCCATCTCCTCGAGCACGACGGTGAGCTCGACGTAGCCGAAACCTTGGCCGCCGAACTCCTCAGGGATGATGAGCGACTGGAGCCCGAGCTCGTTCGCCATCTGGGACCACGTCGCGGGGTCGTAGCCCTCGGTGGTGTCCATGAGCCGGCGGACCTCGGCCTCGCTCGACTTGGACTCGAGGAATTGGCGGACGATGCGGCGGAGCTCTTCCTGCTCCTCGGAGAAGGCGAAGTTCATGGCATGATCGTGACACCGGCGGAGCGCGCCGTTCCACCTCCGTGGTGTACACATGCGTACATGAATATCCGGGACCTGCGGGCGAACCTCGCGGCGGCCGTGCGCCGGGCCGAGGCCGGGCACCGTGTCGTCATCACCGTGGGCGGACGGCCGGTCGCGCAGCTCGGACCGGTCGCCCCCGTCGACGCGCAGCCTTCGATCGACGACCTTGCGGCCAGGGGCCTCGTGATCCGGGCCCGGCGGGCCGACCGTCCGCCTCCGGATCTCGTCGTCGCCATACCCGTGGGCACTCGGCTCGACCGCCTTCTGGGCGAGGTGCGGTGACGATCGCGCTCGACTCGTCGGCCCTCCTCGCTCGCTATCTCGGCGGCCCGACCCGGGCGGTCGTCCTCGACGCCATGGCGGCCGACGACGACTGGTGCGCGTCGGCCCTCGCCCTCACCGAGGTGTTGGCGCTCACCGAGCGGGTCGGGGCCTTCGCGTCCGAGCGGGACGCGCTGCGCCGTGCCGTGCGCGACGACTGGGAGCGCATCCACGTCGTCCCCATCGACCAGCCCTGCCTCGAGCGGGCCGCCGAGTTGGGTCGCACCCACCCGGTTCGCACCGTGGACGCGATCCACCTGGCCGCCGCCGACCGCCTTCCCCGGCCCGTCACCTACTGCACGTTCGACTCGCACCAGATCCCGGTGGCGCTGGCGCTCGGCCTCTCGGTGATGTCGACGTAATCCTCGTCGGTAGGCTCGCGGCGTGCGCACGCTCCACTACGAGGACAGCCAGGCCGAGATCCACAAGCTGGTGGTCGGCCCGGTCGACAACAACGTGTTCGTGCTGCGATGCAAGGAGTCCGGCGAGGCCGTCCTCCTCGACGCGGCCAACGAACACGACAAGCTCCTCGAGCTGTGCAAGCGGCTCAATGTCGGCCGCGTGCTCGAGACGCACGGGCATTGGGATCACATCCAAGCGGTGCCCCAGCTGCGGGACGCGGGGTACTCGGTGAGCGTCACGGCCGAGGACTCGGCCATGCTGCCGTCCTACGACGAGGTGCTCGACGACGACGACGTGATCGACGTCGGCCGGCTCCGGTTGCGCACGATCCACACCCCCGGCCATACGCCGGGCTCGATGTCGTTCCGCATCGAGGGGTCACCCGTGCTCTTCAGTGGCGACACCTTGTTCCCCGGCGGCCCCGGCGCCACAGGGTTTCCCGGCGGCGACTTCGACACGATCATCCGCTCCATCGAGGAGCGCCTCTTCTCCAAGCTCGAACCGGAGGTGATCGTGCTGCCCGGTCACGGCGACGACACGACGATCGGCCGGGAGCGTCCGCACCTCCAGGAGTGGATCGACCGGCGTTGGTGATGGGCGCGCTGCGCTACGACCAGCGCCCTGCGGACGACACCCCCGTCCACACCGAGGATCTGCCGGCCACTCCCGTGCGCGACCGCAACATCCCCGCGACTGCGTGGATCGAAGCCCCGGACTGGCTGCTGCACTTGGCCGACGACCTGCCGGGCACGCCCGGCGCCGACTACAAGCGCCGCATCGGCCGGTGGCTCCTCTGGCGGGCGGGCCCGGCCACCGACGCCGACGCCCGGTACGCCGCCGTCCGCGCCGACGATCTGGTGGTGCATCACACGTTCCGCCTGTTCCCCGACGGCACGGGCCAAGGGGTCGGCCCGAGCGGCGGGACCCACACTCGGTTTCGCACATGGAAGGAAGACCTGCGGGACTCGGGCTGAGCGCGTGTCGCCGGCGCGTTCGGACCCCCGATCGTCGCAGGGGTCGTCGAGTCCGTAGTCTGTAGGAAAGCGCATCCGCGGAAAGGACGCACAGTGGATATCGGAGCCCCGGAAATCCTCATCATTCTCGCCATCGTTCTGTTGCTGTTCGGCGCCAAGAAGGTGCCCGAGCTGGCCCGCAGCCTCGGCCAGGCGCAGAAGGAGTTCAAGAAGGGCGCGAAGGAGGGCTACGCCACCTCCGGCGACGACACCCCCGCCGCCGCGCCCGAGAAGCCGATCGACTCGAAGCCCGACGCATCGCCCTCTTCGAACTGAGCGCCGCCGGTCACTCGTAGGAGGTGATCGGGCTTCGGGGCTCCGCGATCACTTCTACGTCGGCCGGTAGGCCTTCCACCTTCACCGCGCTGCGGTCGACCTCGACGGTGATCCGCCCGCCGAGAAGGGGGATCCGCTCCAAACGGAGACGCTCGATCGCGCCCGGCAAGGCTGGCGCGAGGAAGAGCTTGCCCGCGGGAATCCACGGATCGAAGCGCATCAGCGTGCGCAAGCTCATCAGCGGCGACGCGGCAGCCCACGCCTGGGGCGAACACGATCCCGGGTACGCCACCGGTACCGGTAGCTCGTCTCGTCCGATACCGCTGAACAACTCGGGCAGGCGGCCGTCCAACGCAAGCGCGGCGTCGAGCTGCGCCATGATCACCCGCTGCGCTTCCTCCACGAACCCATAGCGCATCAGCCCCGCCGCCGCGAGCGCATTGTCATGGGGCCAGACCGAGCCCATGTGATAGCTGATCGGGTTGTAGCCGGCCATCGACGTCGCCAGCGTGCGGATGCCCCAGCCGCTGAACAGCTCAGGGGACACCAGCCGGGCCGCGACGAGCGCGGCCTTCTCCTCGTCGAGGATCCCCGTCCACAGGCAGTGGCCCATGTTCGACGCGAGGGCGTCGAGGGGTCGCTTGTCCCGATCGAGCCCCATCGCGAGCCAGCCGCTCTCCGGCAACCAGTAGTCGCGGTTGAACGCCGACCGGAGGTCAGTGGCCTTCCGGCGGTAGCGCTCGAAGGTGCCGGCGTCGCCGCCCTCCCGCGCGAAGTGCGCCCGCGCCAGATACGCGCTGTACACGTACCCCTGCACCTCGCACAGCGCGATGGGAGGGTGGCCCGAGTTGCCGTCGGCAAATCGAACGGCGTCCGGTGAGTCCTTCCATCCTTGGTGCAACAAGCCGCGGTCGTTGGCGCGCTGGTACTCGACGTAGCCGTCACCGTCGACGTCACCGAAGTCGGCGATCCACGACAGCGCCCGGTCGGCATGGGGCAGCAACCGGTCGACGAGCTCGGGCGCGAGGCCCCATCGCCGCAACTCGCCGAGCAGCATGACGAACAGCGGCGTCGCGTCGACGCTGCCGTAGTAGACGCCACCGCCGAGCGACCGGCGGACGACGCCGCCGAAGCGCATCTCGTGCAAGATCCGGCCGGGTTGCTCCTCGGTGCGCACGTCGACGTCGGTGCCCTGGAAGCGAGCCAGGGTTTCGAGCACCGCGAGGGCGATGTCGGGGTCGACCATGAGAGCCATCCACGCGGTCAACAACGAGTCGCGCCCGAACAGGCTCATCGCCCACGGCGCCCCGGCCGCGACGACAGCCCGTTCAGGGAACTCCGGGTCGAAGATGCGCAACGCCCCCAGATCTTCGGCGCTGCGCCTGAGCACCTTGGCCAAGCCGGCGTGGTCGGTTTCGATACTGGGAACGTGTCGCCGCCAGCGCGCCAGTCGCTCGGTGGGCGTGGCCCGCTCCACCGGCTGGCCGCACCGATAGCGAGGTTCGATCTCGTCACCGTCGATGATGGGGACGATCTCGAGGCAGGTCCTCCAATCGCCACCCGCGGCGACGATCGACTCGAACGTCGCCACCCCGTCGTGGAGGCGCGGCCGGCCGCTGAACTGCACCCGCACGCCGCGGCTGGGACCTCCCGGCCGCCGGGTGATGACGACGCCGCCATCGAGGGGCTCGGCCACGACGTCGTCGACCGGGACAGCCCGCCCGGCGCGCACGTCCGACACTTCGGCGAAGTCGACCGCAACTGCGATCTCGATGTTCAGATACGTCGCCTCGTCGGCCAGGTTGCGCACGATCAGGTCCTCGCGCAGCCCTTGACCCAACCACCGGCGTCGCTCGACGAGCAGCGTGCTGTGAGCCGCGCCTCCTGATGGGCGGCTACGGCCGACGAACGTCGCCGCGAACGGCTCTTCGGTGAAGGCGCTGAGTCCCTCGGGCACCTCGCCGTTCACCCGCACCGTGAGCCGCGACAGGAACCGGGTGTCGACGAAGAAGACCCCATGGGTGCCGCCCGGGAGGATGTCGCCGACCCGGTCCGAGATGCAGAACGACGGCCCTTCGACAAGCGTCAGGTCATCGCCCACGTCCTGCGAAGCTACCGGACGGCCTGAAGAAACCACGGCCGCGCCTTTTCTCCTACGGCGATAGTGCGAATACACTGTCGCCATGTCGGTGGCCGACGCCCCCCTCTTCCAGATCGAGGACCTGCACGTACGCGCCGACGGCCAGGAGATCCTCAAGGGCGTCGACCTCACGGTGGGACGGGGCGAGGTCCACGCCTTGATGGGGCCGAACGGCTCGGGAAAGTCGACGCTCGCCCAGAGCCTGCTCGGGAGCCCCGACTACGAGATCACCCAGGGCCGCATCCTTTTCCAAGGTGACGACATCACCCAGTGGCCCACCGACGTGCGGGGCAAGGCCGGGATCTTCCTCGCGTTTCAGTATCCGCAGACGATCGCCGGCGTGTCGGTCATCAACTTCCTCCGCCAGGCTCTGTCGGCGCGCAAGGGCATCGACCTGTCCGTGCTCGAGTTGCGCCTGTCGATCATGGAATGGATGGAGCGCCTCGACATGGATCCGTCCTTCGCCGACCGCTACCTCAACGAAGGGTTCTCCGGCGGCGAGAAGAAGCGCAACGAGATCCTGCAGATGGCGATCCTCGAACCGGAATTGGCCGTGCTCGACGAGACCGACTCCGGGCTCGACATCGACGCGCTGAAGGTCGTCGCGAAGGGCGTGCAGGAGGTGCGCTCGACCCGCCCGCGCCTCGGTGTGCTGGCCATCACGCACTACCAACGCTTGCTCAACGAGCTCCAACCCGACCAGGTCCATATCCTCGTCGACGGGCGCATCGTCGACCGGGGGGGACCCGAGCTGGCCCGGCGCCTCGAGACGGAGGGTTACGAGGCATGGCGCTAGACGTCCAGGCGATCAAGAAGGACTTTCCCGTCCTCGACCAAAACGTCCACGGCCATCGCCTCGTGTACCTCGACTCGGCGTCCTCGTCGCAGAAGCCCCGCGCCGTCATCGACGCCATGCAGCACCTGTACGAGACGACCTACGCGAACGTGCACCGGGGCGTGTACAGCATCGCCACCGAGACCGACCGCCTCTTCGACGAAGCCCGCGCCAAGACCGCGGACTTCATCGGCGCGTCGTCCATGCGCGAGATCGTGTTCACCAAGAACATCACCGAGGCGATCAACCTCGTGGCCCACTCATGGGGCCGGACGAACCTCCGCGAGGGCGACGCCGTTCTGCTGTCGGAGATCGAGCATCACGCCAACCTGGTCCCGTGGCTGATGCTGAAGGAGGAGCGCGGCATCGAGCTGCGATACCTACCGATGGCCGACGACTACACGCTCGACCTCACCGATCTCGACCGCCTCGTCGACGGCGTGAAGCTCGTCGCCGTCACCGCGATGTCCAACGTCCTCGGCACCCTCACGCCGATCCCGCGGCTGGCCGAGGCCGCCCACTCCGCCGGCGCGCTGCTGCTGGTGGACGCCGCGCAACACGTGCCCCACCTGCCCACCGACGTCAAGGCCCTGGGCTGCGACTTCCTCGGCTTCACCGGTCACAAGATGCTCGGGCCGAGCGGTATCGGCGGGCTGTGGGCTCGGGAGGAGCTGCTCGAGGCCATGCCCGCGTTCCTGGGCGGCGGGGCGATGATCCGCGACGTGCGGCTCGACGGGTGGACACCGAACGAGATCCCGTGGAAGTTCGAGGCGGGCACGCCGCCGATCGCCGAAGCCATCGGCCTCGCGGCGGCCATCGACTACCTCAGCGCGCTAGGGATGGACGCGGTGCGTGAGCACGAAGTGAGCCTCACCGCGTATGCGCTGCGGACGCTCACGGAGCGCTTCGGCGACGACCTCACCATCCACGGCCCGTCCGAGCCGGCAGCGCGGGGCGGGGTGTTGTCCATCACGTTCCGCGACGTCCATGCCCACGACCTCAGCCAGGTCCTCGACGAACACGGCGTCTGCGTGCGAGCGGGGCACCACTGTGCGAAGCCGCTCATGCGCCGGCTCGGGGTGTCGGCGACGGCCCGCGCGTCGCTCTACGTGTACAACGACGAAGCCGATGTGGACGCGTTGGCGGACGCGCTCGCGGCCACAAGTAGCTTCTTCGGATAGGACCACTGACGATGCCTGGGCTCGAAGACCTGTACCGCGAGATCATCCTCGACCACTACCGCAACCCCCGTAACCGCGGCGAGTTGCCGGTCCCGCCCGCCCACAAGGTCGAAGGGTTCAACCCGCTGTGCGGTGACGAGATCGTCCTCTTCCTCGACGTCGAGGACGGCCGCATCGCCGACGTTCGCATCGCGGGGCAGGGTTGCTCGATCAGCCAGTCGTCGGCCTCCATGATGTCGGCCGCGGTGAAGGGCAAGACCGTCGACGAGGCCCGCAGCCTCACCCGCGCCTTCAAAGCGATGATGTCGATCCACGAGCAGAGCATCGGCCGCGACGACGGTGGTGCCGATGGAGAGGCCGACGAGCATGCGGCCAACGAGATCGCGCTCGGCGACCTCGAAGCCCTGCGCGGCGTCGTGAAGTTCCCGGTGCGCATCAAGTGCGCCACCCTCTCCTGGAACACGCTCACGCAGGGACTCGACGAGGCCGCCGCAGTTCCCTGACGCTCAGTCTCCGGGGACGGCTTCGATGGCGTGCGAAGCTGTCCGAGCAAATGCGGGCCGCAAGTTCCACGGGGCCGGATCGCCCCGACCGCCGGGCTGTCACCGGGGGCGTCCTCACCGATGAGGGCGAGGATCGAGGACGGTTGCGGACACCTACGCCTGCCACACGAGAACCTCGGAGCGCTCGCCCTTGTGGACCTCGATGGATGTGTGGTCCGTAAAGCCATGGCCGCGATACACGGCGAGCCCGGCATGGTTGGCCGCGCTGACGATCACGCGCACCGCGCCCACGCCCCGGTGGCCGAACTCGGCCAGGCAGGCAAGGACGAGCATTCCCCCGATCCCCTGTCCGGCGGCGTTCGCGGCCACGGCCAGCGACAGGAGCTCGGCCGGCGGCAGAGGACCGTCGCCCTCGCGTGATGGATAGCGGACCGTCTCCCAGACGCGGCGAACCGACCGCAGCAGCCGAGGGGATGCCCGCAACCCTGCGAGCGCGCCGTCGCGCATCGCGAACCGCCGGTAGAGCTGCGCGGTGTCATGAGTGCCGGCGACGAAGCCGACGACCCGAAAGTCCACCGTGGCGACGATCACGAAGCTGTAGGGGTCGCGCACGATGCGCCGGTAGACCCGGGTCAGGAACGCCACGCCGAGCGCCGGCAGGACTCCGTCGGTTATTCGCTCGGCATGCAGCCGGGCGCAGACGGCCGCGTCGGCGTCGGTGCCGAGCCGCAGCGTCGGGTCGCTCAACCCTCGCCGAGCGCGTTGTTGATCGAGTCCGCCAGCTTGAAGCAGGCGTCCGTGATGCCGCCGGCGGCGTGGTTCACGATGTCGATCACCACCTTGTTCCACGAGTTCGACCAGTCCGGGTGGTGGCCCTGCCCCTCGGCGATCAACGCAACCATCGCCATGAAGCCGAACGCCTCCACGAAGTTCTGGAACTCGAGCTCACGGTGCAGCTTGCCGTCGACCAGCGACCACCCCGGGGTCTCCTCGAGCCGGGCGGCCGTCTCCTCGTCGGACAGGGTGTCAGCCATGTCCGCTTTCTAACCGGAGACGAACTCGTGAACCAACGCGGCCAGCTCGGCCGGTTTCTCCAACGGCAAGAGGTGGGCCGCGTCCGGGACGATCTCGAGGCGCGCGCCGGCGATCTCGGCGGCGTACGTCTCGGCGTGGGCGGCCGGTACGAGCGTGTCGTGCTCGGCCCGGACCACAAGGGTCGGCGCGGTCACTCGCCACAGTCGCTTCCGCAGCTTCGGGTCGTGGAGGTACGGGTCCCAACCGAGCTTGGCCGTGGCCGTCATCGTCTGGGCCAACGGCTTGACGATCTCGAAGGGGATCGTGCTCACCACGGAGAAGTCGGTGCGGAAGTCACCGAACGCCTTCATCATCTGATACATCGGGTGGTCGTGGTCGGCGAACATGTCGTCGGCCATCTCGGCGGGGGTGCGGCCGAAAATGTCCTTGATCTCCGCGCCGGGGAGGTACAGGCCGACGGCGTTCACGAGCACGAGGCGGCCGACCTTCTCGGGATACCGCACGGCCAACTCGAGCCCCATCCAACCGCCGAGCGAGAGACCCACGACGGTGGGCGCATCGAGCCCGAGCTGCTCCCAGAGATCGAGCAGATGGAACACGGCGTCGTCCATGTCGTCGATCTGCTCGATGCCCTCCGACTCGCCGTAACCCGGGAACATCGGTGCGATCGTGTCGAACTCGTCCGCCAGCGCGTCCAGGAAGGGAAGCCCCTCGCCTTCGCCGGTCGCCGAGTGCAGGTAGACGACGGCTGCGCCCGAGCCGCCCCGGCGGACCTGCACCTTGCCGACTCGGGTCTGCACCAGCTCCGTCGTGACCGGCGCCATCACACCACCCCGGAAGCGGCGAGCACCGGCTGTCCTTCTGGGAAGCGGGCTCGCAGTCGGGGCATCACCTCGGCCGAGAACAGCTCGAGGTTCCGCTTGGTCTCAGCGGCCGGCAGGGTGCCGAGCTGGAACAACCCGAGCAGATTGCCGGTGCCGAGCCGCGAGAGCGAGTCCTCCAGCAACTCGTACACCGTGTCGGGCGATCCGATGATGGCGTAGCGGCCTTCGATCACGTGCTCCCACGTGTCGAGGCTGATGGCGAACGCGTTGGCGCCCTTGAGGATGTTCTCCAGCGAACGCATCGACGTGTAGCCGGGCGGGCTGATGTTGATCCCCGGCAGCAGCTTGCGCACCCAGTACCAGAAGTGGCGCTCGTACTCCTCACGCGCCTGCTCGTCGGTCTCCGCCACATAGATCGGCGTGAGCCACCCCGACTGGCAGGGATCGGCGGTGTAGCCCTCCCGCTCACATGCGTCCCGGAACATGCCGAAGGTCCGCTCGAAGATCGAGAAGTGAAAGTACGGGATCCCCATGTAGGCGTACCTCATTCGGGCGACGAACTCCATCGTCTCCAGCGACCCGGCGCCCGGTATCCAGATCTCGGGATGGGGTTGCTGCACCGGCTTCGGCCACGTGTTGAGGAAGCGGAGCTTGTAGTGCTTGCCGATGAACTCCTGCGGGCCCGGTTCGGTCCACGCCTTGAGGATGATGTCGTGCGCCTCTTGGAAGCGCTCGCGGGCGTGGGCCGGATTGATCGAGAACGAGTAGTACTCGGGACCGCCCCCAACGACGAAGCCGGCGATGAGCCGTCCCCGCGAGATGTTGTCGATCATCGCGAACTCCTCGGCGACCCGGGTGGGCGGGTCGTACAGCGGGAGGGCGTTGCCGACCACCGCGATCTTCACGCGGGATGTCTGGCGGGCGAGGATCGCCGCGATCAGGTTGGGCGACGGCATGATCCCGTATGCGTTCTGGTGATGCTCGTTGATGCAGACGCCGTCGAAGCCCAGGTCCTCGCTCATGACGAGTTCGTCGATGTAGCGGTTGTAGATGTCCTGGCCGACGGCGGGATCGAACAGCGAGTTCGGGCAGGTGACCCACGCCGGTCCGTCGTAGTCGTCGGGTAGGCCCGGGTACGGCATGAGGTGGAAGTTGAAGATGCGCACCGGCGGCGAGCGTAGTTGACCGTCCGGTCAAGTTCCCCTGAGCTGCCTCAGAGTGCCGAAGCGAGGCCGAAGGCCGAGCGCCGGTGAACCAGGACAACGTGCAGCAGGAGGTTGCAGCGCCCGTACGGGCGCTGCTGTCGGACAGGACCATTGAGCGGGGCACCCGCTCCATGGTGCCGGCCGACCAGAATGACAGAGTGCCGAAGCGAGGCCGAAGGCCGAGCGCCGGCGAACCGGGACAACGTGCAGCAGGAGGTTGCAGCGCCCGTACGGGCGCTGCTGTCGGACAGGGTGAATCAAAGCGGAGGCCGCTCGCGGAGCGAGCGGTCGCTTTGATTCACGCTGGCCGACCAGAATGACAGAGTGCCGAAGCGAGGCCGAAGGCCGAGCGCCGGTGAACCGGGACGACTCGCACCCGAGATCGACGCCCCTAGGGAACGATGCTGACGGGCGTACCCACGGGGGCGAGCGCTTCGACTTGTACGACGTCCTCGTTGGTCATGCGCACACAGCCGTGGCTGACCGCCTGGCCGATGAGGTCGGGGCGATTGGTGCCGTGGATCGCGATCTGGCCGATCCCGCCGCCGAAGTGCTCGAGCACATCGGAGTACGCGGCGACACTCAGCAGCGTGACCCCGTACGCGCCGCCCGGGCGGGGCGGATGCATGACGATGTCGACGAAGAAGTCGCCGGTCGGCGTCGGCGTCCGGTCAGTGCCCACCGCGACCGTGGTCTGGAGCAGCTGCTGGTTGCCGTGGAACACGGTGAGGTGCCGGGCCCCGAGCTCGACGACGATGCGATTCACGACGGGCCGGAGGTTGACGTCGGATCGATGGATCCATCCGACGGTGCCGTTGGGTCGGGCCGGGATGAGGACCTCGAGCCAGTCGCCGCGCGCCTGGCGCACGAGGAACGACAACGGGAACCCCTCCGGGGTCGGGTTGGGCAGCACACCGCCCGGATCGGGCGCGTCGGGGGCCGCGAACCATGCCACTTCGGGGACATGCGAGTCGGCCGCGTCGTAGGCGAAGTACACGGGCGAGGGCAGCGCCGGCAGATGACCGCTGAATCGATGCCGCTCGGGGGCAACGTTGGCGCCCGCCACCGGCGCGGCGACGCCGAGCACCGCTATCACCGCCACGATCAACACCACGCGCCGCACCGGCGGCGATGTTAGACGGCCACGGGTGCTTTGAACCGGCGGCCGTCAGGCCAGGGGATCAGCGAAGGGATCATCGAGGTGGGGCATGACCTCGACCTCGGGCTCGTCGTCGGCGGCGAACGCCGCATAGCCCGATCCCTCGAGCTCGCCGGCGAGCTCCGCGCCACCGCTCGCACGGATCTCCCCGCGCACGAGGATGTGGATGCGGTCGGCTTTCAGCTCGTGGAGCAGGCGGCTGTAGTGGGTGATGGCGAGTACGCCGAGCCCGGTGTCGTTCGTGAGAGACTCGATGCGCCGGCTCACCGCCCGGAGCGCGTCGACGTCGAGCCCCGAGTCGATCTCGTCGAGGACGGCAATCCGGGGCTCGAGCACTGCGAGTTGGATGGTCTCGTTGCGCTTCTTCTCGCCGCCCGACAGGTCGACGTTGAGGGGACGGTCGAGGAACCGCTCGTCGAAGCCGATCCGCGTCGCCTCGGCGCGCATCACCGCCCGCAGGTCGTCCAGAGGGCGACCGGCGGCGAGCAGCGACTCACGCAGCATCGCCTCGAGGTCCACACCGGGCACCTCGGTCGGGTATTGCATGGCCAGGAAGAGCCCGGCGTGAGCTCGTTCCCACGGCGCCATCGCGAGGAGATCGGCGCCGTCGAGGGTCACGGTGCCCGCCGTGACCTCATAGCCGGGCCGGCCCATGATCACGTGCGACAGCGTCGACTTGCCGGAGCCGTTGGGTCCCATCACGACATGGACCTCGCTACTGCGCACCGCCAGGTCGACCCCGCGCAGGATCTCACGGCCGCGCACACCGGCCCGCAAGCCGTCGATGACGAGCTCGCTCATCCGATCCTCACCACCACACGGCCGTCGACGACACCGACGTCATAGGTCGGCGTCGCCTTGGTCGCCGGCAGCGACTGGGGCTCGCCCGTGACGAGCGAGAACGTACTGCCGTGCTTCCAGCATTCGACCTCGAGCTCGTCGGGCAGGATCTCACCCTCCGACAACGAGATGTCGGCGTGCGTGCAGCGGTCGCCTATGGCGTAGAAGTCGTCGCCGATGCGAACGACGCAGATCCGATGCTTGCCGACGTCGAACCGCTTCGACGAGTTGGTCGGGATCTCGTCCACCGCGCACAGCTGGTGCTCGGTCACGACCTGCTCCGGTCGAGCTTGCCGGCGATCGCGACCCGAAGCGACGGGGCGACCCCCGGCACCGGCAGCTGCTGGAGCACCTCGTCGAAGAACCCGGTGACCACCAGACGCTCGGTGACGTCCGGCGGCACGCCCCGGCTCTCGAGGTAGAAGCGTTGGTCCTCATCGATCGGACCGACCGCCGACGCATGACTGCACCGGACGTCGTTGTTCTCGATCTCGAGGTTCGGCACCGACTCGGCCCACGCGTCGTCGGAGAGCTTGATGTTGCGGTTCGTCTGGAGCGCGTTGGTGCCGTGGGCGTTCTTCCGAACTCGGATGAGCCCGGTGTACACGGACCGCGACCGTCCCCCGACCGCGCCCTTGAACAGAAGGTTGCTGGTCGTGTCCGGCGCCGCGTGTTCCTGGAAGGTCCGGAAGTCGAGGGTCTGGTCGCCCTCGCCGAAGTAGACGGCGAGCAGGGTGCCGGTCGCCCCGCGCCCGGTGAGGCGGCAGTCGGTGCGGTGCCGGGCGTAGTCGCCCCCGAGACCGGCCGTCGCCGCCGTGAACGTGGCGTCGGCATCCACCTGGGATACCTGCGACGCGATCTGCCAGACGTCGAGCCCGACTTCTTGTACCGACGTGAAGCCGAGCCGAGCGCTGGGCCCGACCGCGATCTCGGCGAGGGGCGCGACGACGGCGCGAGCGCCCTCGGCCGACGCGTAGATCTCGAGCACGGCAGCCTGGCTGTCGGCGCCGGCCTCGACGACGAGCCGGGGGAACGCCGCCGTGCCGTCGCCGTCGATCCAGTGCACGACCACGATCGGGTCGTCGACGACCGCCCCACGGGGGATGCGCACAAGGACGGGAGCGGCCGCGAAGGCATCGTTCATGACCGAGAACAGGTCGACCGGCTCGGTGATGACCGAGCCGAGGCTGGCCTGGCCGTCGCCGTTCTCGCCGATGGTGGACACGTACGGTCCGTCCGCCGATGAGACATGGCCGTTGACGGTGACGACTGTGGCGCTGCGAGGCGGCAATGTCGCGAGGACGGCCTTCAGACCGGGCGGGCTGACATCAGAGGGCGCGGCCAGCGCGAACGCGTCCAGGTCGAGTTCCGCGATGCGGCTGTACCGCCACACCTCTTCGTCGGTGCTCGGCCATTGGCTCGCGGCGAAACGCTCCGCCGCCTCGGCGCGTCGCTGCGCAAGCCACGGGGGTCCGGGAAGCGAACGGGCCGCGTCCGCGGAGAACGCGGTCACGGGCGGAAGACGAGCGTCAGCGCTTGCGCTTGAACTTCGGTCGCCAGGCGCGCGGCGGACGCTGCTTGGCTTGATCGGCCTGGACCTCGGCGAGGATCTCGGGGCCCGCGGCGTTGATGATCTCCTCCGCCTCGTCGAGCAACGCGGCGATCGCTCCATCGTCGCTGCCGAGTCCCGGGGGCTCCGCTGGCGTCGCCGGCGTCACGAGCGTGGCGTAGCTCCAGTTCACGTCGGCCAGTCGGCGCTGGTACTTGGGACAGTCGTCCGGACAACGCCACGGCGCCTCGGGCGCCAGATCGAGGTTGCACTTGCGGACGGTCTCGCCGTTCGGATAGGTGCGACTCTCGAAGTTCTTGCAGTCCTGGCGCATCGGCATAGTTCCACCATCGTGCCAGGAACCGGTGCGCTCGCGGCGCCGCCCAGCGCGAAAGGCGACGCCGGAGCACTGCCCGCCGGTAGTGACTGGTTATCGGCCGAGGAGGCTCAGCAGTACGAAGGTCCCGGTGAGCAGCAGGAAGAGCAGGAGAGCGAAGACGAGGTTGCGGCGTTCCTGGCTGCGGGCAGCCCCCACGGCGGGGTAGGCGTTGGGGTGGCGGTGACCACCAGAGTCCATGTCCATCGTCGACATGACTCGTTTTCTGCCCTCGTGACCGAGTTTGCAATCGCGTGACGGCCTGGCCCGGGGCTCGGGGGCTCAGCCCACCGAGCCTTCCATTTGCAGCTCGATCAACCGGCTCCACTCGACGGCGTACTCCATCGGGAGCGTGCGGGTGACCGGCTCGATGAAGCCGTTGACGATCATGCCCATGGCCTGCTCTTGCGACAGGCCGCGGCTCATCAGGTAGAAGAGCTGCTCGTCGGCGACCTTCGACACCGTCGCCTCGTGGCCGACCACCGCGTCGCGGGCGCCAACCTCCATGTAGGGGAACGTGTCGCTGGTGCTCTCCTCGTCGAGGATGAGGGCGTCGCACTGTACGTGCGAGCGGCAGTGCTCGGCGTCGTCCTCGACCCGGACGAGGCCGCGGTACGAGGTGCGGCCTCCGTCCTTGGAGATCGACTTGGACACGATCTTCGAGGTGGTCTCGGACGCGGCGTGCACCATCTTGGCGCCCGCGTCCTGATGCTGACCGGGCCCGGCGTAGGCCACCGACAGCACCTCGCCGGAGGCCTTCGGCCCGACCATGTAGACCGACGGGTACTTCATCGTGAGGCGGCTCCCGATGTTCCCGTCGATCCATTCCATGTGGCCTTCGGTCTCGACCCGAGCCCGCTTGGTGACGAGGTTGTAGACGTTGTTCGACCAGTTCTGGATGGTCGTGTACGTCACCCGGGCGCCCGGCTTGACCACGATCTCCACGACCGCGGAGTGCAGGGAGTCGGTGGTGTACACCGGGGCCGAGCAGCCCTCGATGTAGTGCACCTTGGCGCCCTCGTCGGCGATGATCAGCGTCCGCTCGAACTGGCCCATGTTCTCGGCGTTGATGCGGAAGTACGCCTGCAGCGGCATCGATACCTCGACGCCCGGCGGCACGTAGATGAACGAGCCGCCCGACCACGTGGCCGTGTTGAGGGCTGAGAACTTGTTGTCGTTGGCCGGGATGATCGTGCCGAAGTACTTCTTGACGATCTCCGGGTGCTCGCGCAGCGCCGTGTCCATGTCGGTGAACAGCACGCCCTGCTGCTCGAGGTCCTCCCGGTTGCGGTGGTACACCACTTCGCTTTCGTATTGCGCGGTGACGCCCGCGAGGTACTTGCGCTCGGCTTCGGGGATGCCGAGCTTCTCGTAGGTCTTCTTCACCGACTCGGGGAGCTCGTCCCAGGCGTCGACCTGCCCGGCCGTGGGCTTGATGTAGTAGTAGATGTTGTCGAAGTCGATGCCCGACATGTCGCCGCCCCAGCTGGGCATCGGGCGCCGCATGAAGTGGCGGAGGGCCTTCAGCCGGTTGTCGCGCATCCAGTCCGGCTCACCCTTCATGAGCGACATCTCGCGCACGATGTCCTCGGAGAGCCCGCGCTTCGGCTTGAAGACGTAGTCCTCCACGTCGGACCAGCCGAGCTTGTAGCGGGAGAGGTCGATGCCGATGTCAGTCATTGACCTACAGGCTATTTCCACTACGGCCATAGGAACAACCCCACAGCCCGGCCGTTCTGGCGAGGTCTACCTGCCGTGGAGGCCGGTCACGCTGGCCGGAACGCGTCGGTGGTCAGCTGGCGGCGGCGCTGAGCCCGCCCACCCAGGTGGCAAACAGGCCGGCGTAGCGGCCGCCGAGGGCGAGCAGGTCGTCGTGGGTCCCCACCTCGGTGAGGCACCCGTCGTCGACCACGGCGACCCGGTCGGCCCTCGCCGCGGTCGAGAGCCGGTGGGCGATCACCACGACGGTGCGACCGTCCATCAACCGCACCATGGCTTGCTCGACCAGGGCCTCCGTGCCGGGATCGAGCGAGGACGTGGCCTCGTCGAGCACCAGGATCGCGGGGTCGGCGAGCGCGGCCCGGGCCAACGAGACCAACTGCTTCTCGCCCGCCGACAGCCGTGAACCCCGCTCCCGCACGGGCGTGTCCAGCCCGTCGGCGAGGACCGAGAAGCGCTCGAGCACGCCGATGGCGTCGAGCGCGGCGTCGACGTCGCGGTCGGTCGCGTCGGCCCGCGCCAGGCGCACGTTGTCGCGAATCGACGCGTTGAAGAGAAATCCCTCCTGGGGCACGACGACGATCCGGGATCGCAGTGCGCGCAACGCCGCGTCCCGAAGGTCGACGCCGGCGTAGCTCACCCGACCCTCGCTCGGGTCGTACAGGCGGGCGATGAGCTTGGCCAGCGTCGACTTGCCCGCGCCCGTCGGCCCGACGAGCGCCAACCGCTCGCCCGGCTCGATGTGCAGGGATATGTCGGTGAGCACCGGCCGGTCGCCACCCGCGTACTGGAACGACACACCGCTCACGTCGACCGCGCCCCGCTCGGGCAGCTCGACCGCGCCGGGCCGCTCTGCGACGTCGGGCTCGGTGTCGAGCAGCTCGTACAGCTTGTGGAGCCCGGCGCCGGCCGACTGGACGATGTTGAACAGTTGGCTGAGCTGCTGGACCGGCTCGAAGAGGTTCGAGAGGGTCAGGACGAAGAACGTGACCGTGCCGATCGTGATGACGCCGTCGTGGACCAGCCACCCGCCGACACCGACCGCCGCCGCGGTGGTGACGAGACCGGCGAGCTCGATGACCGGTAGGTACCAGGCCGAGATCTTCACCGAGTCCATGTGGGCCTCGTACAGCTCGCGGCTCGTACGGCTGAACCGCTCGACCTGGCGATCCTCGCGGGCGTACGCCTGGATCACCCGCACGCCCGACAGGCCCTCCTGCAGGCGCGAGAGCGTCGAGCCGATGCGGTCGCGCACGAGGAGGTAGGCGCGGTTCGAGTCCCGCTGGAACTTGATGCTGGCGGCGATCACGAACGGCAGCGCCACGCACGACACCAGCAGGAGCTGCCACGACACGACGGCCAGGACGATGAGCGAGAACAGGAGGAGGAGGCCGTTGCTGACGAACATCAGCAAGCCCATTTGCACCAGCTCGGCGAGCGAGTCGACGTCCGACGTCATTCGGGAGACGATCACGCCCGCTTTCTCCCGGTCGTAGAACGTCATCGACAGGCGCTGGAGGTGATCGAACACGCGCAACCGCAGATCGCGCAGGAAGCCCTCGCCGATCCGGCCGATGAGCACGATCTGGGCCCGGTACACGAAATAGGCGATCACGGCCGTGACCACGTAGCCCATGACCGCGTGGTCGAGGGCCGAGGTGTTGCGATGCTTGATGCCCTGGTCGATGCCGTACCGCACGAAGAACGGGCCGGCGAGCACCGTGCCCGTCCACACGCACATGAGCGCGACGGCGGCCACGACGAGCCGCCGGTACGGCCCGAGGCCGCGGGCCGACCGCCGGAGCACGCGCACGGCCTTCTTCCGGTCGAGCCGGTCCTCCTCGGACACGCCGCCGGACATCCACCACATCAGACCGGCACCTCGGCGTCGAGGGACGAGTCGTCGAGTTGGGCCGCCGCGGCCAGCACTTCGCGGTACCGGTCGTCGGTCGCGAGCAGCTCGTCGTGGGTGCCCTCGGCCACGATGCGTCCGCCCCGGACGAGGACGACGCGGTCGGCCAGCGCGATCGTGGCCGGCCGGTGGGCGATCACGATCGTCGTACGACCGCGCATCACCTCGGCGAGCGCGTCGCGGATCTCGTGCTCCTTGGTTGGGTCGACCGACGACGTGGCGTCGTCGAGGATCAACACCCTCGGATCGGCCACGATCGCCCGGGCGATGGCGATGCGCTGGCGTTGCCCGCCTGACAGCGAGAACCCCCGCTCGCCGATCTCGGTGCGATAGCCGTCGGGGAGACGGACGATGAAGTCGTGCGCGCCGGCGAGCCGCGCCGCCCGCTCGATGCGCGCCGACGGCGCGTCGGGGTCGGCGAAGGCGATGTTGGCCGCGATCGAGTCGTTGAAGAGGAACGTGTCCTCGAAGACGATGCCCACCGCCCCCCGCAGCTCGGCCAGCCGGAGCTCGCGCACGTCGACCCCGTCGAGGCGGACACGACCGGAGTCGACGTCATAGAAGCGTGGGATGAGCCGGGCGACGGTGGTCTTGCCGCAACCGGTGGCGCCGACGAGGGCGACCGACTCCCCCGCGGCGACGTGGAGGTCGAGTCCGTCGAGCACCGCGGGCCCGCCCTGGCCGCTCGGGTACCGGAAGCTCACCTGCTCGAAACGGACGTCGCCACCGCCTGCGGGCAGCCGGACGGGGCGCGGTGGATCGACGACCTCGGGCGCGGTGACCAGCACCTCGTGGACGCGCTCAGCGGACGCAACCGCCCGTTGCGCCTGGGCCAGGATCATCCCGAGCATGCGCAGCGGCCAGATGAGCATGACCACGTACACGTTGAACGCGACGAGCGAGCCGAGGCTGAGGTTGCCGGCCAGCACCTGGTGACCGCCGTAACCGAGGACCGCGATCAACCCGATGTTGGGCAGCAGTTCGAGGGCCGGCAGGAACGTGGCCCGCACTCGAGTCGCCCGCATCGACTGGTCGTACACGCCGTCGGCCTCGGTGCGGAAACGGCGCGCCTGGACGGCTTCGGCGCCGAATCCCTTGACCACCCTCACGCCGGACACTGTCTCCTCGACGACGGAAGCCAGCTCGGCGGACTCCTGCTGGATGCCCATGACCGCCGGGTGCAGCCGGGTGCCGAACCGCCGGGCCAGGACGTTCAACAGCGGGAGGCAGCCCAGGGCGAGAAGGGTGAGGAGTGGGTTGATCGTCACGAGAATGACGGTCACGGCGAGCACGGTGACGCCGTTCGAGATCGTCAGCGGGATCATCACCAAGAACGCCTGGACCTGGTTGAGATCGGTGTTGGCCCGGCTCATCAGCTGACCGGTCTGGGCCTGGTCGTGGTAGGCGAAGTGCAGCCGTTGGAGGTGGGCGAAGAGCCGGTCGCGCAGTTCCGTCTCCACCCACCGGGCCACCTTGAAGGCCGAGTAGCGGCGCAGGCCGGTGAACGTCCCTTGCACGAGGCCGACGATGGCGATGGCGACCGACCAGCGCACCAGGCTGGCGGTGTCGTCGGCTTCGATGCCGTGGTCGATCGCGGCCCTCACCAGCAGCGGGACGGAGACCTTGGCCGCGGTCCACGTGAGCCCGACGAGGACGCCCACGGTGACGCCCAGCCATTGCGGCCGGAGCGCCGCGCCCATCAGCCGCCAGCCGGCGTTGGCCTTCCCCGCGGACGCAGGCGGTGACGAGACGGCGAGCTCCCTTTCCCTCAGAAGCGCGGACTTGACCCTCGGGTCAACTCTAAGGGAGGAGGTTGCGGCCAGGCGAGAGCGTTTACCGCCGCGGCGCCCGCACCCGGCGCGGTGGGAACGCGATGTCGATCTCGAAGTCGGGGATGCGGAGGATCGAGTACGGGCGTTGGTCCGGGTGGATCAACCTCAGTCGTTCGAACAACTCGACCCGTGCGCCGTTGGCCCGTGCCCCCTCCGGTCGGAGCGGTCGATGCCGCACCTCGTAGCGCCGGAGTCGGCCCCGATGCTCGAAGAGGCCGACGACGGGATCGACGAGAGTGGCCGCCAGTTCGTCGGTCACCGGCCCGTCGGGCACCGCGACGATGGTGGCGTCGGCGCCGTCGCGCTGGACGTTCAGCCGGTAACCGTCGCCCGTCGCCGACACGTCCACCCGGGCCCGGTGCCATGGCATCCCGAATCCGTGCTTCAGGACGTGGGCGAGCCGGCTGTCCATGGCCGCACCGAGGAACCACACCGCGGTCTCGTCGCCATGGCGGACGTAGGCGCGGTAGTCGACGTGACCGCATCGCAGTCGGGGCCAGAGGTTCACGCGATCGAGCACGAACGACACGGCTGACACGAGCCCGAACGCACCCGCGCCGTCGACGTCGACGACCACGGGCTCGACATCCGGTGGGAGGACCGCCCGCACCGAAGCCGGCCCGGCGGTGAACGTGGTGACGGCGACGTCGGTCAGTCGGGCAGCAAGCCGCACACCCCGAAGTTACGGGGGCGAAGCCGAGTCGGGTTCCGTCGCGGCTCGCGATCGGCGCGGACGTCGTAAGGGTTCGGCCCGGCACCATTGGAAAGATGGCGAGAAGGAACTAGTTCGCGCCCGTGCTAAGGGCGGACGACAACGATGCCGATGTACAAACGGGCTCCCGACGAGGAGGACGGCCGGACGTGCGCTTCGTAGAACTCGTCCTTCGCATCCCAGGCGACGAATTCAAGATCCGATTCCACGATCAGCTCACGGTGCTGAGCGGTATCGGCATGCTCGAACGGCAGGCCCTGGCCGAGAGCTTGATCGGCGCGGTGACCGGTTCCGCCGAGTCCACCGTGCTGACCCTGCTCGACGCGGCGTTGAGGCCTGCGCAAATCGTCTCGTCCAACGGGCGGGCGACGGGCATCTATCTCGACGACCGCACCGCCGTGCCTCCCATCCTCGGCACGTTGGCGCTCGATGCCGAGACGCTGCGGAGCCTCATGCTCGTCAAGGCGCCCGACATCGGCCCCAACATCACCCGCGCTCGCCGGGAGGATCCACCTGAGCTCGCCGAAGCGCGCGCCACGTTGGCCACGCTGACTACCGAGCTGCAAGAGGCGCTGTCGGGCCGGCAGCAGCTCGACGGGGTCCGAGCCGAGTTGGCGGAGATCGAGGCCAAGCTCGTCGCGTCCGAGGACGGCAAGGCCCGGCGTGAGTACGCCCGGGTGCTGACCGATCTCGAACGGGTCCGGGCCGAGGCTGCGGCGTTGCAAAGCGGCGCCGCGGGCATCGAAACGGATCGTCATCTGCTCGCGGGTGTCGACGATGCCCGCGAGCTCGCCGCCCGGTGGTCCGAGGCCGCCGATCGGGTCGCACAGCTCATCGCCGCGTTCGGCGACCGCACCCGTCTCGACGAGGACGACGTCACCCGCCTCCGGTCGATTCCTGAGCACGCACCGTCGACGATGCCCGGGCTGATCGGGCAGTGGGAAGCGGCGACCCGCGACCGCGACCAACGCGAGGCCCGCCTGCACGAGTTGGCCGCCGCGCGCCTGCCGGAGCCGTCGGACCCGTGTGTCGTGGATCTGGCGCGGATCGACCAAGGCGAGCTTTGGGCCACACACGGCCGGGTCCTCGATGTTCGACACCGGCTCGAGCTGGAGCAGCTGAAGCTGGGCGGACTGGGCATGGACCTGGACAATGCGTCGGTCGTCGAGGATCTCGAGGCCGCCCACGCGCACGTCGAGGCCGCAGAGGCGACGCTGCGGCGACGTTGGCTGCCGACGCTCGCGGCATCCGGCGCCCTCGCTTCGTTCAGCCTGGCGGCCGCGAGTCACGGACCGGTCGCGGCCCTGCCGGCGCTGGCCGCATCGCTGTGCATCGTCGCGGTTGGGCTGGGTGGCCCCAATCGCCACCTCATCGCGGCTCGCCGCGAGGAGCAGGACGCGCTGGCGGGGACGGGCGCGCCGACGTACCTGTCGTTTCACATGCGCCGGGTCGACGCGGCCATCGACCCGACGGCGCGGCGCCGGCTGGACGCCACCACCATCGAATTGCAAGCCGCGATCAAGACGTGGAACGAGACGAGCGGAGGCGTCGATGTCGATGCCGCCGGCGCGCTCAAGGACGAGGTGCGTCAGTACGTGGCCGCGCTCGCCGGCATGGGCGGCGCGGCCGATGAGATCGAGGAGCTGCACCAGGACCTGCGGGACCGAGCCGGGCCCGCAGTCGCGGCAGCCCGAGCCGCGCTCGTCGACCTGCTCATCGGCCTCGGTCTCGACCGTGCCGCGGCCGGGGCGGGCGTCGATGGCCATGACGCCGCCGCGTTCGAAGTGGTCGTGGCGCAGCAGCTGACCCACGGGCGCGTCGCCCGCATGCAGGCCGAACTGGATGATGCCGCATCCGACGAGGAGAAGCTCCGCGCTCATCTCGACGACCTGTTGAACCAACTTGGGTTCGACGAGGGCAACATCGAGGCGCGGACCGGCGCGCTCGAGCGGGCGGTGCGCAACGCCGCCGAGCGCGAGGAGGCCCGCGCCCGGGCGCGCCCGCCGGAAGAGATCGAGGGCGACCTCAACCGGCTCCAGGCGGAGGCGGCTCGCATGCGCCGACCGGAGTGGGCGTCGCTCATGCCGTCAGACGCGGTGGAGCCCGACGCCGACGAGCTTCGGTCCCGCCGGGAGGCATTGCGGGCCCGGCTCGCGGCGACGCCCGCGACCGCCACCGACATCGAGCGGCTCGCGGACCGGCACGGCGCGATGGAACTGCGGGTGGCGTCGCTCGAGTCCAAATTCGGCAACGGCCACAGCGAAGCAGTGGTCGCGCAGCTCGCCGATGTGCAGCAGTATCTCCTCGCCCACCTCACCCAAGCGGCCCACGTCGGCCCCCAGGACGAATCGGTGCCCGTCGTGCTCGACGAGCCGTTGCTTCGGGTCGCGGCCGAGCGCAAGTGGGAGCTGCTCGACATGCTGCGCCGCTTCGGCGAGAAGACCCAGCTGATCTACCTCACCGATGACCCGTTCGTCACAGCCTGGTCCCGCCGCCGCGCCGCCGCCGGCGTCATCACGCTCCTCGAACCGGACACCGAACCCGTCTGAGCGCTCCGAGGCTGTGGCACTTTGGGGTCCACGGGACCCCTGAGCGCCACAACCCACCGAATCGCCACAGCCTTACGACGCAAATCGGATGCCGAGTGCGACGCAGAGGCGGCCGCGAAGCCTCGTTGCACCGGGCCGGAAGTCGCGCTTGTCGGCGTGCTCGATGCGCCACCCGAGGGCCCGAAGCTGGTCATCTCGGCGGTCGTCGTGCTCCCATCGACGCGGCCCATGAAAGCGCTCGCTGTCGTATTCGACACCGACCTTCGGTCCACTCCAGCCGAAGTCGATCACCGCGACGACCTTGCCGTCCTCGTCGCGAACCTCGATCTGGCGCTCGGGCAACGGAAGCCCCCACTCCCGGCATCGGCGGATCATGCGCATCTCGGCCGGGCTTCCCGGCCGCGCCCCCGGAGTCCAGACCTCCAAGGCCTTGACCAAGCTGGGGAGCCCCTTTCGCCCCGGGCGGGCACTCGCGCGCTCGATCGCCTGAAACACCGCCGGCGCTTCGGTGAGCGGCCGGAACAGTGCATCGTCGACGAGGTCGCACAGCTCCGAGTACGGCAACAGCTCCGAGCAGTCGACGAGCATCCGCGCCGGGCGCACGCAAGGAAGGGCGCGGACCACCCAGATGTCCTTGGCGGCGAGCGTCGACCGGTGGACGATCGCGTTGCGGAACTCGCCGCTCGCATTCCGGGACACGGTGACGTGGGGGACGAGCGGCGGCTGAGACACGCCGAGAACGGCGGCGGCCGTGAGGTGAGAGACAACGGTGCCGGCGGGTCCAGCCAGGACGGCAATCATCGCCCGCTGCTCCCACGTCCTCGGTGCTCCCGCAACCGTGTAGACGGCGCGTACCTCGGAGAGCCAGCGGCCCGTTTCGAGCCGCCACTTGATCTGCTCGGCCGTCAGTCCGACCCCGAGCGCTTGCCTGCGAGCGATGGCGGCGAACTGCCGCGCCGCGAGCGCGTCGGCTCGCCGATCGGGTTCGTGGTTGCGTTTCATGCCCCGCCAGTACGGCTTCCGTGTGACGCGTCGCGGCGCTCGAGGCTGTGGCGGTTCGGTGGGTTGTGGCATTTCGAGGGACCATGGACCCCCGAGCGCCACAGCCTCAGCGGCGGCGGCGGCGCCAGCGGGCGCGGCGGCGGTCGGCGAGCGGATCGGGGTGCGGAAGTCGGCGTACCCGGGCGCCGGGCGCAGATGGAACAGCTGGCTCGGGCTCAGCTCGCCGTGGAAGATGTTGCCGCCAACGAGTCCGTACTCGTGCTCCATCTGGTACGGGCCGATCACCTGGCGGTGCAACACCGAGGACGCGAACCCGGGTGCCAGCGCGTCGAGCCGGGCGATCACGCGGTCGGCGTGAGCCTCCAACTCGTCCACGTACGGCTCGTCCACCCACGAGTACGGGACCCATTGCGTGAACATCGACACGACGTGGTGGCCGTCCGGGGCGAGCGTGTGGTCGAACACCGACGGGATGCAGATGTCGGCGAACGGAGCGTCGGCGGGCCGGCCCGCGACCGCGTCCTGGTACGCGTCCTCGACGTACTCGAGCGACGGGGCGAGGACGATCGTGCCGCCGTGCACCTCGGGGTCGAAGCCGGGCTTGGCCGTGAACTCCGGCAGGCGATCGACCGCGAGGTTCACCTTCACGACGCCGCTGCGGCTGTTCCAGCGCTCGATGTCGCGCACGAAATCGTCGGGAAGCTCACGCCGGTCGACGTGCTCCAGGAACGCGATCCGGGGGTGGGTCGTCGTCACCACGAGGTCGGCCGACACGTCCTCGCCGCCGCGCAATACCACGCCTGTGACTCGGCCGCGCCGGACACCGATCCGGGCAACCGGAGCGCTCACCCGCACCTCCGCGCCCTGAGCCCGGGCCGCCGACGCGAGCGCGCGGGTCACCCCGCCCATCCCACCTTCCGGGAAGCCCCACTGCCCGAGCTTCCCGTCGCCAACGTCGCCGACGTGGTGATGCGCCATCACATATGCGGTGCCCGGCGACCGGGGCCCGGCCCACGTCCCGATCACGCCGCTCACCGACAGGACACCCTTCATCTCGGGCGACTCGAAGAAGTCGTCGAGCAGGTCGGCGATGCTCATCGTGAAGAGCCGGGTGGCGTCGGCGACCGAGCGGGAGTCGAGACCGCGCAGCGACCATGCCAGCCGCAGCTGCTCGACGAGATCGCGGACCCGGTGCGACCCGAGCCGCGGCGGCACCGTGGAGAGCAATGGCGCGAGCACGTCCGCCAGCCCGTCCAGCCAGACGTCCCACCGGTCGATCGCCTCGGCGTCGCGGCGGGAGAACTGGGCGATGCTCGCGGCCCGCCGAGTCCGGTCCGAGGGCAACTGGAGGCAGCGACCGTCGTCGTACGCGACGAAGTACGGACCCTGCGGGAAGACGCGGTACCCGTGTCGTTCGAGCTCCAGCTCGCGCACGAGGGAGAGCGGCAACAGGCTCACGACGTATGAGAGCGTCGTCACCTTGTAGTCGGGGCCGAACGGCTGCTCGGTGACGGCCGCACCGCCGATGACGTCACGGGCCTCGAGCAGCACCGTGTCCAATCCGGCCCGCGCCAGGTACGCGGCGGCCACGAGCCCGTTGTGACCGCCGCCGATGACGACCGCGTCGTAACGGGACATGGCACGACGATAGGGTCGGACGCCGTGGCCGACGGACCTCGAGACCGGCCGGCGCCGCCGGTCGCGAAGCGGATCCCCACCGAGCGGACGTTCCACGGCGACATCGTCGTCGACGAGTACGCGTGGCTGCGCGACCGCGAGGACCCCGACACGCTCGCGTACCTACGGGCCGAGAAGGCCTACGCGAAGGCGATGACCGCTCACACGTCGGACCTTCAGACGCTTCTGTTCGAGGAGATCAAAGGCCGGATCAAGGAGACCGATCTGTCGGTGCCGGTCCGACGGGGGCCCTGGTGGTACTACGTCCGCACCGTCGAGGGCGAGCAGTACGGCATCCACTGCCGGCGGCGTTCGGAGGAGGATGACGGCACCGAGGAGGTCCTGGTCGACTTCAACGCCGTCGCCGCCGGCCACGAGTACCTAGGCGTCGGGGTCACCGCGGTCAGCACCGACCATCGGCTCCTCGCGTACTCGGTGGACTTCGAAGGCGACGAGGACCACACGATCCGGATCAAGGACCTCGAGACCCGCGAGCACCTGCCGGACGAGATCGAGAACACGTACTACGGGTTCGCGTGGGCGGGCGACAACGCGACCTTCTTCTACACGACCCTCGACGCCGCCCGGCGCCCGTACCGGCTGTGGCGCCATCGCATCGGCACCCCCGTCGAGGACGACGTCATCGTCTACCAAGAGGACGACGACCGCTTCTGGATCGATGTCGCCCTCTCACGAAGCCGCGAGTTCGTGCTCGTCGACATCCAGAGCAAGATGACGAGCGAGGTCCGGTTCCTCCGCGCCGACGAACCGGAGGGCGCACCCATCCCGATCGAGGGCCGGCGCCAGGGGATCGAATACCACGTCGAGCATCAACGCGACCGCTTCCTCATCGTCACCAACGACGAGGCCGAGAACTTCCGTCTGGCCGAAGCACGGGTCACCGATCCGGGTCGCGCCCAGTGGCGCGACGTCATCCCGCACGATCCGGACGTGCGCATCGACGGCGTCGACGCGTTCAGCGACCACCTCGTCGTCCACCTGCGCCGGGACGCGCTCACCCGCCTGCGCGTGATCAGGGTCGCCGACGACGACACCCACGACATCGCGTTCCCCGAGCCGGTGTACACCGTCGAGCCGGGCGCCAACCCCGAGTTCGACACCCGGACGTTCCGGCTCGGCTACACGTCGTTGGTCACGCCCGACACCGTGTACGACTACGACCTCGACGAGCGGACACTGACGCTGAAGAAGCAGCAGCCCGTGCTCGGCGGCTATGACCCTGCGGCCTACGAGTCCGAGCGCACATGGGCAACGGCCCCCGACGGTACGAGCGTCCCGATATCGGTCGTGCACCACAAGGGTCTGGTCCGTGACGGCTCGGCGCCGGCGTTGCTCTATGGCTACGGCGCCTACGAGATCAGCGTCGATCCTTGGTTCTCACCGGCCCGGCTGAGCCTGCTCGAGCGCGGCGTCGTCTTCGCGATCGCTCACGTGCGCGGCGGGGGCGAGATGGGACGCCGGTGGTACGACGAAGGCAAGCTGCTGAACAAACCGAACACGTTCACGGACTTCGTCGCGGCGGCCGAGCACCTGATCGAGGCCGGCTACACGTCAGCGGCGCGTTTGGCGGCCGAAGGCGGGAGCGCCGGCGGCCTCCTCATGGGTGCGATCGCGAATCAGGCGCCGGGACGGTTCCGGGCGATCGTCGCCGCGGTCCCGTTCGTCGACCCGCTGAACTCGATCCTCGACCCCTCGCTGCCGCTCACCGTCACCGAGTGGGAGGAGTGGGGCAACCCGATCGAGGACGCCGCCGTGTACGAGTGCATGAAGGGCTACTCGCCGTACGAGAACGTCGCGCCGCGGGCGTACCCGGCGATCCTCGCGACGGCCGGGTTGAACGACCCCCGGGTGCTGTACCACGAGCCCGCGAAGTGGATCGCCCGGCTGCGAGCCACCGTGAACTCGACGCAGCCGGACGACCGGCCCATCCTCCTCGACACGGAGTTGGAGTCGGGGCACGCCGGTCCGTCCGGTCGCTACGACGCGTGGCACAAAGCGGCGTTCGAGCTCGCCTTCGTGATCGACCAGCTCGACGCCCGCGACGTCGTCGTCCGCTACGGCGACTGAGTCAGGTCCGCCCACACCGCGGGCTCCGCCTCGGACGCGGGCCCCCGGAGGTCGATCACGACCCGGCGCGCTTCCGCGGCGTGGATCACGTCGATGATCTCGTCGCCGACGAGCTCGCTCTGCTCCAAGAGCGCGTCGCGAAGCGCTTCCACGAGATGGCCGTTCTGGCGAACGAGTCGTTCGGCATCGGCCTTGGCTCGTTGGAGGATGTCCTCCAACGCGGCGCGCGACTTCTCGTCGGCCGCCACCTTCGCCACGATGTTGCCGCCCGTCGTGGTGCTCATCGCTTCGAGCGACAGATACGAACCGGCCATGCCGAACGAGCCGACCATCTGGGCCGCGAGCGTGGTGGCCTGCTGGAGGTCCGACGACGGCCCGGTGCCGTGCTCCCCGCCCCACAGCTCTTCCGCCACGAGGCCGCCGAACGCGATCTTGATCAGCGCGAACAGCTCGGACTTCGTTCTCGTGAACCGCTCTTCGATGTCGGAGTGTGCGAGCACGCCGAGCGCACCGCGCCGTTTGACGATCGACAGGACGTCGAGCTGCCGCGGCGACACCTCCGGCTCGAGGTCGAAACCCTCGCGCCCGATGAGGTACGCGACCGTGGCGTGACCGGCCTCGTGGGTCGCGGTCATGGCTCGCTCACGTTCGCTGTACTCCACCGGCTGGCCGAGCCCGAGCTCCTCGGTGAGTTTGGCTTGCTGGATGTCGTGTTCGTCGAGCGCCAACGCGCCCCGGCGCAGCGCCCACACGAGCGCCTCGTCGAAGAGGTGCTCGATCATCACTGGCGAGTACCCGGCCGTCACCGCGGCGAGGGCGGCGCGCTTGCTGTCGTCGTCGAGCTCGGGAGCGTGCGCCTTCTTGTCGAGGTAGTAGTCGATGATCTCGCGCCGCTCGCTGCGCGTGGGCAGGTCGAAGTGGATGCACCGGTCGAAGCGCCCGGGCCGCAGGAGCGCCGAGTCGAGGTCGCTCGCCCGGTTCGTCGCGCCCACGACGAGCACGTTGGCCGCGGCGGCGGTGGGCTTGCGGCGAACCCGTTCCGGTGGGAGGAGGCGGTTGAAGCGGTCGACGAACCAGCCCCGTATACGCACGCCGGTCGGCGGCTCGTCGAAGGACTGGAGTTGGATGAGCAACTCGTTCACGACGCCCGAGATGCCCTCCCGCGAGCTCGCGCTGCCCGTCCCCGAGCGGCTCGCGCCGATGGCGTCGATCTCTTCGATGAAACCGATCGCACCGCCCTCGCGGCGCGCCGCGGCGCGCAGGGCGCGGAAGTAGCTGCGGATCTTCCGGTTGGTCTGCCCGTAGTACATCGACTGGAACGCGGACGACGACACGAAGAGGAACGGCACCCCGGCCTCACGCGCCATCGCCTTGGCGATGTAGGTCTTGCCCGTACCGGGAGGACCTTCGAAGAGGATGGCGCGGCGAGGCGTACCGCCCATCTCGTCGTGGAAGCTCTTGTAGGCGAGGAACAGATTGAGCGTGCGGACCACTTCGTCGCGGACCGCCTGCGAACCCTTCACGTCGTCGAGGGAGACGTCGATCTCCTTCGGTCGGTACAGCACGTGCGGCGACTTGCCCGCGCCGAGCATCGGCATCAACACCACGAGCGCAAGGAGCCCGACGATGAGGAAGACCGGCATGTACTGCGGCGAGACGTGCGGTAGTCCGAACCCGATCGACTTGCCGCTGAAATAGCGAATCCACATCCATGCCGCGACGAAGCCGAGCACGAATGTGATGCGCCGCAGCGAACGCTGTCGGCCGCGCTCTCGGCCTCGGGCCACGTCGGCGGCAGCGTCCGTGAGCAAGGTGGCTCGAGTGAGGTCCGTCGACCGCTTGCCCATTGTTCCTCCCGCAGGGCCACCGTTGGTGGCCGCCAATCACCGTGCGTACGGTACCGGATCAGTTCGTCGTCGAGCCCGCGCGTCCCTGCCTTTCCACTGGCCGCTCATGACTCGAACCGGCCGTACCCACCTCGATAGAAAAGCAACGGACCGGCGCGCTCCTGATCGAGCCCGAGGTCCAGCACCCGACCAACGACGATGAAGTGGTCGCCGGCGTCGTGGATGGCGTCGACTCGGCAGTCGACCCACGCGAGCGCGTCATGAATGATCGGCGACCCCGAGCCGGCGGGCTTCCAGCCAATGCCCCTGAACTTGTCCGGTCCCTTTCCGGCGAACACGCGGCAGATGTCCTCCTGATCCTTCGAGAGGATGTTGACGCAGAAGACGCCGGCCTCGCGGATGGCGGGAAACGTCGAGGAACCGCGATCGGGACAGAACAGCACGAGCGGCGGATCAAGCGAGAGGGAACAGAACGCTCCGACCGCGAGACCGACGGGCTGACCCTCGTTCGCGACCGCCACCACGGTGACCCCGGTCGCGAAGTGGCCGAGCACTTGCCGGAAACGGGCGGCGTCGAAGGAGGCGGCGGGCTCGCTGTCACTCGGGTCGCTCATCGGCGCGGCAGCCTAAGGGGCTCGCCACCAATACCGCGTCAGTTGCCGAGGGAGATGGTGAGGCCCTCGGCCGCGGCGATCACCTCGTCGGGACCGCCGGACGCGGCCTCGGCGCGGGCGTGGTCGAGCAGTCGGTCGACGAAGTCGTCGGAGTGCGTCGGGTCGTGGTGGAACAGGGCGAGCCGGCGGGCACCCGCCCGCCGGGCGACGTGCACGGCGTAGCCGACCGTGCAGTGTCCCCAGTCCGCCTTCATGGCGAATTCCTCGGGCGTGTACTGCGCGTCGTGGATCAGCAGATCGACGCCTTCGCTCAACTCGAGCGCCTCCTGGCTGACGTGCTTTCCGTCGGGGGGCTGCTGATGATCGCTGAGGTACGCGACGCTCACCCCGCCGACGTCGATGCGGTAGCCGTTGGTCCTGCCGACGTGGGGCACCGTGCGGACCTTCACCTTCGCGTCGCCAACGGCGAAGTCGGCGTCGGCGATGTCGTGGAAGCGGATCTCCGCCGGCAGCTGCGTGTAGCGAACCGGGAAGTACGGCGGTCGCATGAAGCCTTCGAAGGCCTGCTCGAGCGTGACGCCTTCCTGCGGCGGGCCGTAGATGTCGAAGCTGGCACCCGGCCGCAGGATCGGTACGAAGAACGGCAACCCCTGCACGTGATCCCAGTGCAAGTGGGTGATCAACGCCGTGCCACGGAACGTGCCGTCGTGCGGAAGCGTCTCGCCCCAGAACCGCAGGCCGGTGCCGAGGTCGAGCACGATCGGGTCGGCGCCCGGCGACTCGAGCGCCACGCAGGCGGTGTTGCCGCCATAGCGTCGGTTCGCGTCACAGGGGCAAGGGGTCGAGCCGCGGACGCCAAAGAAGGTGACGGTGAGCAGTGGTGTTTCCCCCCTGTTTCCCGCAGGTTACCCAAGCCCCTCGTCCTGCTCCCTGCCTGTGACACGCGTCACGGCTGCCCGCGGCACCGTTCTTGCGTAGCGTCACGCCCATGGACATCAGCCCGCGCCGGATCAACGCGAACGGGTTCGACGTCGCGTATCTGGAGATGGGCGCCGGTCCGCTGGCGCTGTGTCTGCACGGGTTCCCGGATTCGGCGTGGACATGGCGGCTCCTGCTCCCCGAGCTCGCCCGTGCCGGATTTCACGCCGTCGCGCCATGGCTGCGGGGGTTCGCGCCAAGCGCGGTGCCGAGTGACGGCCGGTACCAGAACGGCGCGCTCGTCGCCGACGCGACGGCGTTGCACGACGCGCTCGGCGGTGACGCCGATGCGGTAGTGATCGGGCACGACTGGGGGGCACGGGCCGCGAACGGTGCCGCCGCCTTCGCGCCGGATCGCTGGCGCCGCGTCGTCACGGCCGCCGTTCCTCCGCCCGGGGCGATCGCCGCGTTCTTCCTCACCTACGAGCAGCTCCACCGTTCGTGGTACATGTTCTTCTTCCAGTCGCCGCTCGCCGAGATCGCCGTCGCGTTGGACGATCTCGCGTTCATCGACCGGCTATGGGCGGATTGGTCGCCCGGCTACGACGCGTCGAGCGACTTGGTCCACGTCAAGGAGTCGCTCCGCGATCCGGCGAACCTCGGCGCCGCGCTCGGCTTCTACCGCGCCACGCTCAACGCCGAGCTTCAGGTGCCGGAGCTCGCGGCCCACGAGGCCGCCGTCAACGCGACCCCGCCTCAGCCTCACCTCTACCTGCACGGGCGCGACGATGGTTGCATGGGCGTCGAGCTGGCCGAGGCCGCGGGTGCCTTCCTTCCCGCGGAGGGATCGCGGGTCGAGATCGTCGACGGCGCCGGGCACTTCCTGCACCTCGAGCAGCCCGAGAGGGTGAACCGGTTGATCGTCGACTTCGTGGGCGCATGATGGCCTCGACCACCCTCCCCGACGGGTTGGTCGCGATCGTCAAGCACGACTGCCCCACGTGCGTGCTCGTCTCGCCGGTGCTCGCGGACCTCGCGCAGCGCGCCGGGCTCACCGTCTACAGCCAAGACGACCCGTCGTTCCCGGACGGTGTCGCGGGCGTCGTCGACGACACCGATCTCGGCGTGTCGTACGAGCACGCGGTCGAGACCGTGCCGACGCTCATCAAGGTCGAGCACGGCACTGAGGTCGCGCGAGTCGTCGGCTGGGCGCGGGACCAGTGGGAGACGGTCACGGGCTTCACCGGTCTCGGTCCCGACTTGCCCGATCACCGCCCGGGGTGCGGGTCGCTCACGCTCGACCCGACGCGCGCCGAGGAGCTGGCGGTGCGGCACCGAGGGTCGACGTTGCGCAGTCGGCGGGTGGAGCTGGGCGCCCTCGAGGACGAGATGGAGGCCCTGTTCGACCGGGGGTGGACGGACGGTCTGCCGGTCGTCCCGCCCACCGAAGCACGCGTGCTCCGCATGCTCGACGGCACGAACCGCTCAGCCGACGAGGTCATCGCGGTCGTGCCACCGGACCTCGTGCCGTGCACGGTCGAGAAGGTCGCGGTCAACGCGGTGATGGCCGGCTGCCGGCCGGAGTACCTGCCCCTCGTGCTCACCGCAGTCGAGGCCGCGTGCACCGATGAGTTCAACATCCACGGTCTGTTGGCGACGACCATGCCCGCCGGGCCGGTGCTCATCGTCAACGGTCCCGTGCGACGCGCCCTAGGGATGAACAGTGGTGTCAACGTCCTCGGTCAGGGCAACCGGGCCAACTCGACGATCGGCCGCGCACTGCAATTGGTCGTCCGCAACGTCGGGGGCGGCAAGCCCGGCGGTGTCGACCGGGCCGCGTTCGGCAATCCGGGGAAGTTGTCGTTCTGCTTCCCGGAGGACGAAGAAGGATCGCCGTGGACACCCCTGTCCGTCGACCGAGGGTTCGCGGCGGGGACGTCGACGGTCACGCTCTTCCCGGGCGAAGGGCCGCGCAGCGTCGTCGACCAACTGTCGCGTGACCCCGAATCGCTGGCGCGGACGCTGGCGGCGTGCCTCCGCACGGTTCACCATCCGAAGCTCCCGTTGGTCTTCGACGCCATCCTCGTGGTGTCACCGGAGCACGCCCGGGTGTTCGCCGACGCGGGGTGGACGAAGGCCCAACTGGTGGCCCGATTGCACGAGTTGCTGCTGCTGCCCGGCGAGGAGATCGTGCGCGGTGCGGGCGGTATCGCCGAAGGCGTGCCCGAGCATCTGCGCGACGCGGCCCTGCCGAAGTTCCGGCCCGACGGGTTGCTCGTGGTCCACGCGGGTGGCGGGGCCGGGCTGTTCTCGGCGATCATCGGTGGCTGGGCGAACGGTGCCGTCGGCAGCCAACCCGTCACCAAGGAGGTGGGGCCTTGACCACGATCCTGGATCCCACCGGCGAGCGAACGCCGGCCCATCGCGAGCGGGTGGCGCGGCCCGCGTCGCTCGACGGCTTGACGGCCGGCCTGCTCGACATCTCCAAGCCTCGAGGCAACGTCTTCCTCGACCGCCTCGACCACCTGCTCACCGAGCGCGGGCTGCGCGTGCTCCGCTACGCGAAGCCGACGTTCACCAAGCCCGCGCCGGTGGACCTTCGCCACGAGATCGCGCAGCAATGCGACGTGGTGATCGAGGCACTGGCCGACTGAGGGTCGTGCACGTCGTGCAGTGTGCACGACATCGTCGATCTGGAAGGACGAGGCGTGCCGTCGGTGTTCGTCGCGTCATCGGAGTTCGTCGAGGCGGCCGTTGCCCAGGCGACGGCGCTCGGCGCCGACCCGGCTCGGGTCTTCGTTCCCCACCCGATCCAGGACCGCACCGACACCGAGATGGTCGCCCTCGCCGAAGCCGCGGTCGACGAGATCGTGCGCGCGCTGTCGCCCTGAGGCTGTCGTGATTCGGCGGGATGTGGCGGCTGGGGGCAACAGAGACCCCCGAACGCCACAGCCTTAGCGGCGCGGGAGGCGCAGGCCGCCTCCGGAGGTCCGTTCGGCGAGCCCGTCGGCGACGAGGGTGGCGGCCACGCGGTGCGCCCGGGCGACGTCGTCGGGCCAGCCGGCGGTCGCGGCGAGGTCGCCGTGCGCCACCGGCCCCGTGCGCAGCGCAGTGACGAGGCGGCCGCGGCCCTGGCGGTCGGAGCCAGCGAAGCGGGAGTGGCCGCGGGTGATCCCGGCCGAGCCCGTCACAGGATCGGGCAGGGGCCGGCCGGCGGCGACCCACGCGCAGTGCCTCTCGATCGGGCACCGGTCGCACGCGGGCGCTCGCCGGGTGCACACCAGTGCGCCCAGATCGAACACGGCCTGGCCCCACGCCCATCCGTGACCGGGCGGTACCAGCGCGTCCGCCAGCCCTTGCGCTTCGGGCCGGCCGACGGCGCGGCCGGCGGCGGCGCGGGCCAGGAAGCGGCCGGCGTTCGTGTCCACCAAGCCGAGGTCGTGCTCGAACGCGAACACGAGCACCGCACGCGCCGTGTAGGGACCGACGCCTGGCAGGGCGAGCAGCGCGTCGAGCCGATCGGGAATCCGGCCGCCGTGCTCTTCGACGGCCGCCACCGCGCACCGGTGCAGGTTCACCGCCCGGCGGTTGTAACCCAGCCCGGCCCACGCGGCGACGACGTCGCCCACCGAGGCCGCCGCGCACACCGCGGGAGTCGGGAAGCGGTCGATGAACGCTGCGAAACGGGGGACGACGCGCGGCACCTGCGTCTGCTGGAGCATCGACTCGGCCACGAGCGCAGCCCACGGATCCCGCGTCCGCCGCCACGGCAAGTCACGGCCGTCGGCCTCGAACCACTCCAGCAGATCGCGCTGGAGCGCCGTCAGCGCCGTTGGCACCAGTAGGCGATGCATGGATGGTCGTGGACCAGTTCGTCGCGCCCGGCGGTGTCGCGGTGCTGAGCCAGGAACTCGCGCAACCCGGTCAGGATCTCTGCCCTCGTCTCGGCGTCCTTGGACGCGATCCAACTCCGGGTGGCCATGCTGTCGACGATCCATTCTGCCGTCGCGTGCTCCACGACCGTCACGGTCTTCTGCTGCAACGGCCCGAAGCGGTTGTCGGCTTCAACGGGTGGTCGCCACGCCGCGCCGCGGTAACGCGCTCCGCCCGACAGACGGTCGGCCAGGTCCTGCAGCTCGACCATCCAGCCACCCTCGCTGCGCTCGTTCCAGACGAGGACCAGCCAACCACCCGGGCGTATGACCCGCGCCAGCTCGTCGAGCGCGGCGGTCGTGTCGAACCAGTGGAACGCCTGCGCCACCGTGACGACGTCCACGCTGCCATCCGGCAGCGGGATGGCCTCGGCCGTGCCGCCGATCACCCGGACGTCGGGCAGGACCTCGATCAGCTGCGCCCGCATCTCGGCGACCGGCTCGATGGCGACGAGATCGCACCCCGAGCCGACCAATATGCGGGTCAGCTTGCCGGTACCCGCCGCCAGGTCGACCACCGTTCGGCCGGGCCCGATGCCGACGGTCGCCGCGACCTGGTCGATGAGATCACGCGGGTAGCCGCGCCGAGCCCGCTCGTACTCGGTCGCGACCCGGCTGAAGCCGACCGCGGCCGCCTCCGGCACCCTCGGGCCCGTCACTCTGGTCGCTCCCATACGGGCGCCGCAACCTCCAGTAGCACGTAGCGTCGATCCACCGGCGCTCGGTCTACGGCCTCGCTCCGGCACTGATGTCACGCCCCGAACACCGAGTCGTCGTACGGGAAGCGCCGCGCCGGCGCCTGCTCCCGCTTCCAAACCATCAGCTTCCGCCGGAAGGCGCACACCTCCTCACTTCTCTGATTGAACGCCTTCGTCTCGACGGTCACCACACCCCGGTCGTCCTTCGACGACGACTCCCGCTTGTCGAGCACGCGCGTCACCGCGTAGATCGTGTCGCCGTGGAAGGTGGGGCGCTGATGCGTGAGTGACTCGACTTCGAGGTTGGCGATGCACGAGCCGCTCACGTCGGCGACGCTCATGCCGAGGGCGAGCGAGTACACGAGGTTGCCGACCACCAGGTTCTTGCCCTGAACTGTCTCATTCGCCGCGAACCACTCGTTGGTGTGGAGCGGGTGGTGGTTCATCGTGATCATGCAGAAGAGGTGGTCGTCGTACTCGGTGATCGTCTTGCCTGGCCAATGCCGGTAGACGTCGTCGATCTCGAAGTCCTCGTAGTAGCGGCCGAAAGGACGGTCGTGGACGGTCACGGCCGCGCACGATACGCGGCCAGCGTGGCGCACTCACATCGCGACCCCCGCGAACCGATGGGAACACCGATGACTGCGCCGTGGAGGACCCACTCGCCGTTGGGCTCGCGCCGCGCGCCCTCCGACCGGCGCTCGTGGCTCGGCGAGCTAGGCGAGGTCGTTTTCCTCAGCCGGCATGCGGCCATCATCGCCCTGGCCGTGTCTGCCGCGCTCGTCCCCGGCATCGGCCCGAACCGCGCCTGGATCGCCGCCGCCGTCCTCGCCTTCGTCCTCCCTTACAACGTTGTCCTCCAGTACTGGATGCGGCGAACCGGCCGCATCCCGGTCGTCATGGCGATGACCGATCAGCTCGTCGGCATCGGCTTCGCGTGGGCGGCGCCGACGACGTGGATACCTGTGCTGCTGGTCCAACTCGCGGAGATCGGTCTGGCCACCGCCGCGTTCGGTCGGCGCATCGCGGCAATCGCGACGGCGGGCAGCGCGGCGGGGTTGATGGTCGTGGGGATCATCACCGACCAGCCCGAGCCGGTCGTCGGCGTGCTCAGCTTCGCCATCGCCGCGGCGCTGCTCCTACTGGCGGTGGGTGCTCTCTCCGAGGGCGAGCGGCGCTTGGGGCTGCGGTACGGGCGGATGGTCGAAGACCTCGACGCCATCGTGTGGGAGGCGCTTCCGGACGAACCGATGTTCACCTACGTCAGCCCGCGCGCCGAGCACATCCTCGGCTACCCCCTGTCCGACTGGTACGAGCCGGGCTTCTGGGCGTCGCACATCCATCCCGACGACCGGGAGGCGGCGGTGACAGGGTGCGAAGCGGCCACTGCCCTCCTCGAAGATCACGAGCTCGAGTACCGGATGGTCGCAGCGGACGGTTCGATCGTCCATCTCCACGATGTCGCGACGGTCGAGGCTGATGGCGCGGGCCGGCCGCTGTCGTTGCGCGGCGTCATGGTCGACGTCACCGCTCGGAAGCGGGCTGAGGAGCGGGTGCGCCAGTACGCCGACGTCGTCGAGAGCATCCAGATGGCGGTCTTGGTCGCCCGGCGCGAGCAGCTCCACGACACACAAGACGAGGGCCGGGACGTGTTGCGGATCGTGGCCGCCAACCCCGAGGCGGCCCGCATGACCAACCGCCCCCGCGATCGCCTCGTCGGCGCGCTCGTCCATGAGGAGTTCCCTGGCGTTGACCGCAGCGCGCTGCTCGAACGGCTGCTGGCGGTCGCGGGCGGAGCCCCGCCGTTCGACGTCGACGGGTTCCCGGTGCGGTCCGCTGGCGACGAGCGCGTCTACTCGCTGCACGCGTTCCCGCTGCCCGGGAACGCGGTCGGCATCTCGCTCGACGACGTGACTGGTCCGAGCATGGCCGCGGCCGCCCTCCGCCGACAGGCACTCCACGATGAATTGACCGGGCTGCCCAACCGCGCCCTCCTGTACGACCGGCTGCGCCATGCACTCCGGGAAGCGCAACGCACGGGCGCAACCGTGGCGCTGCTCATCATGGACCTCGATCAGTTCAAGGAGGTCAACGACGCGCTCGGCCATCATCACGGCGATCTCCTGCTGATCGAGCTGAGCCGCCGGCTCGAGTCCTTGCTCCGCGAGTGCGACACCATCGCCCGCCTGGGCGGCGACGAGTTCGCGCTGCTCCTGACCACCGACGTGACGTGCGAGGGCGCGATCACCGTGGCCGAGAAGGTCGTCAAGACCTTCGAACAGCCGACCGAGGTCGATGGGCTCAGCCTTCAGACCAACGCCAGCATCGGGATCGCGCTGTATCCCGATCACGCGAGCGACGCCGACTCCCTCGCGCAGCGGGCCGACGTCGCGATGTACCAGGCGAAGCGCACGGGTTCGCGGTTCTCGGTGTACGCGGCGGAGCAGGACCGCTCGAGCGTCCGCCGGCTCACGCTCGTCGCGGAGTTGCGCCGGGCGGTCGAGCTCGACGAGCTCGTGTTGCACTACCAGCCGAGCGTCGACTTTCGCACGGGTGCCGTCGTGCGAGCCGAGGCGCTCGTACGTTGGCAACACTCCACCCACGGCCTCATGCTGCCGAGGGAGTTCATCGGTCTCGCCGAGGTGTCGGGCACGATCCAGCCCCTGACTCGTTGGGTGATCCAGCAGGCGGTCACCCAAGCCCGAGCATGGATGGACGACGGCTTGGACCTCGGTGTCGCGGTGAACCTGTCGGTGCGGAACCTCTACGACCGCGAACTCGCACCATGGATCGCGGCCGTGTTGAAGGACGCCGGCCTGCCGCCCGAACGCCTCACGGTCGAGATCACGGAGAACGAGGTGATGGACGACCCGGTCGTGGCCATGGACGTCCTCGCCGGCGTCGCCGAGCTCGGCGTGGCCACGAGCATCGACGACTTCGGCAGCGGCCATTCGTCGCTCTCCTATCTCAAGCGGCTGCCCATCGACGAGATCAAGATCGACCGATCGTTCGTGTCAGGGATGCGGGAGGACGAGGCCGACGCGGTGATCGTCGGTGCCATCGTCGATCTAGGTCACAAGCTCGGCCTGAGCGTGGTGGCCGAGGGCGTCGAGGACGCGGAGGCGGCGCAGCGCCTCGCCGCGCTCGGCTGTGATCGCGGCCAGGGCTTCTATCTCGGCAGGCCCGTGCCGGCCGCCGAGCTCCTGCCCCGGTTCGTCATCGCGCTCGAACGCTGACTCGCCTTCGGTGGTCCTCCTCTAGGGTCACGGGGCGTGGTCGACGAGGAGTTGTACCTGTCGCCGACGAGGCCGGCCCGCGAGGGGCGGCCCTGGGTGTTGGCCAACATGGTGACGACGGTCGACGGCGCGGTGACCACCGCCGGCCGCGTCGGCACGCTCACGAGCCCGGCCGATCAACGGCTGTTGCGCCTGTTGCGCTCGTTGGCCGATGTGGTGCTCGCCGGCGCGAGCACGGTCCGGGCCGAGCGCTACGGTCCGGTCAAGCTCGATGCCGAGCTGCGGGCGGCGCGGCGCGCCCGAGGCCAGGCCGAGGTCCCGCCGATCGCCGTCGTCACCGCGAGCCTTCGCCTCGACCCCGACTCGCGGTTCTTCACCGAAGCCGAGGCCCGACCGATCGTCGTCGTCCCCCGGGTTGCGAGCGACCGAGCGCGCAGCTTGCTCGGCGACCGGGCTGAGGTCATCGAGGCCGGCGACGAGCGGGTCGACGTCGGTGCGACGATCAAGGTGCTGAGCGACCGCGGCGCGGCGATCGTGCTGTCCGAGGGCGGTCCGACGCTGCTGTCCGAGCTCGTCCGCGCCGACCTGCTGGACGAGTTGTGCCTGACCCTCGCCCCGTTCCTCGGCGGCGATCCGGGCAACGTCATCGCCCGGCCGGTGGCCATGCCGCTCCGGCCCCTCACGTTGGTCCACGCCGTCGAGGACGAGGGCCACGTCTTCCTCCGCTACCTCACCGGGTCGTCGGAGAACCAGAGGTTCGGCGGCGAGCATGCGGCGCCCGCCTGACGGCGGGCACGAAAGCTTGCCGCCCTCGCCCGCGACCGACCTCGTCGTGGTGTGCAGGCGCTGACTACCCTTCGGCGCCATGTCCGACCCCGATCTCGACGGTGCCGCCGAGGCCGTCGAACTCGCCCATCGCGTCGTGGACGCCGGCGTCGGCCAGCTCGCCGCGGCTGGTGCGGTCGACGACAACCAGGTCCTCGCCTACGAAGTGGCGCACAGCGCCGCCGCGGTGGAGATGGCCCGGCCGCTGCTCGACTACGGGCGTCTCGGCCCGGAGGAGGCGGCCGTCACCTGCGCGTTCGTCGCCGACGTCGTGGCCGGCCTGGCCGGCAGCGTGTTTGGGCGCGAAGCCATGTGGGGGGTGGAGCCCGGCGCCCTCGACCCAGCCCGCGGCTTCGTGACCGCGTACCGCGACCCCGCGTTCCTCGGCGAGCTGGCGACCAGGGAGGCGCCTCGCCACCTCGACGCCGATTTCGAGCTGGTCCGGGAAACGTTCCGCCGCTTCGCCGAGGACAAGATCCGCCCCGCCGCGGAGCATGTCCATCGGACCAACGCCGACATACCTGAAGACATCATCAGCGGCCTGGCCGAGTTGGGCGCGTTCGGTCTCTCGGTGCCCGAGCAGTACGGCGGTTTCGCGGCTGGCGGTGAGAGCGACTACCTCGGCATGATCGTCGCCACCGAGGAACTGTCGCGAGGCTCGCTGGGCATCGGCGGCTCGCTCATCACCCGGCCCGAGATCCTCACTCGGGCGTTGGTCAAGGGCGGCACCGAGGAGCAGAAGCACGAGTGGCTTCCCCGGCTGGCGACCGGCGAGGTGATGGTCGCGGTCGCGGTCACCGAACCCGATTTCGGCAGCGACGTCGCCGGCATCAAGGTCACCGCCGCGCCTATCGACGGCGGCTGGCTCGTCAATGGCGTGAAGACGTGGTGCACGTTCGCCGGCCGGGCGGACGTTCTCATGCTGCTGGCCCGCACCGACCCCGACCGGAGCCGGGCGCACCGGGGCCTGTCGCTCTTCGTCGTTCCGAAGCCGCGAGGAGAGGGCCACGGCTTCGAGTTCGCCGACCGCGGCGGGAAGATGGAAGGCCGGGCCATCGACACCATCGGCTACCGCGGCATGCACTCGTACGAGATCGCCTTCGACAACTGGTTCGTCGCGGCCGACCACCTCGTCGGCGGCGAGGCCGGCCAGGGCCGCGGCTTCTACCTGCAGATGGCGGGCTTCGAGAACGGACGCCTCCAGACCGCGGCGCGAGCCGTCGGCGTCATGCAGGCCGCGTACGAGGCGGCGCGGAACTACGCGGCCGATCGAGTCGTGTTCGGACGCCCGATCGCCGACTATGGGCTGACGCGAGCGAAGCTCGGCCGGATGGCGGCCGTGATCCAGGCCGCCCGCCAATTCTCCTACGTGGTCGGCCGGCTCATGGCCAAGGGCGAAGGCACCCTCGAAGCGGCCATGGTCAAGGCCTACGTCTGCAAGGCGGCGGAGTGGGTCACCCGCGAAGCGATGCAGATCCACGGCGGCTTCGGCTACGCCGAGGAGTATGCGGTCAGCCGGTACTTCGTCGATGCCCGGGTGCTCTCGATCTTCGAGGGCGCCGACGAGACGCTGTGCCTCAAGGTCGTCGCCCGCCGCCTCGTCGAAGGCCGGGCCTGATCGATCTGCCCGATCGGACCTTGCCGTGGGTCCCCTGCTTGCGCGGACACTGTGTCCCATGGCAGGCGAACCCGAACTGGGTGAAGGTGACAGCGGCGAATGGGTGTCGTATCTCCAAAAGGTTCTGGCTCATCTCGGTCACCCGTCCGAGTCGGATGGATCGTTCGGAGCGCAGACGGCCGCGGGCGTCCGCGCCGCCCAGACGGCCGGCGGGGTTGAGGCATCTGGTCGCGTCGACCTCGCGACGTGGGCGCTGTTGAGGGGCGGGGTCGGTGGCGGCGAGTACAAGGTCAGCTTCTACGAGCGCCCCGTCGTGCGCGACGGTGCCGTCGTGTGGAGCGTCCGTAACGACGGTCCGGCGCCGAACACGGGCGAGCGCGACCAGTTGACCCTGTCCGACGTCGACACCGGCAACGACCTGAGCGTGACCGTCAGTACCTGGGCCGAGGAGCTCCAACCGGCGGCGACGGCGAGCAGGTCCACGGCGGTCGCAGAACTGTTCCAGGGCACGCCCAGCCACGAGGACACGGTGTACCGGCTCGACGTCCGGCTCCACATCGACGGCCACGGTGACGAGGCGTCCGTCAACTTCAAGATGGCCTACGGCCAAGCCGTACCCGCCTAGCGCGGCAAGGCGAAGCGGCCGCCGGGACCGGGTCGGCCCTCGGCGAGGTCGGCGAGGATGCGGCCGACGATCGGCACGAACTTGAAGCCGTGGCCGCTGCACGGCGAGCCGATGACCAGCGGGCCGACCCGATCGAGGACGAAGTCATCCGTGGGCGTGGTCGTGTACAGGCACGTGGCGGGAAACACCGGCGTGGGGTCGAGGCCTGGGAACCACGTCTCTACGTAGCGCGCTATGGCCGCGGCTCGCTCCGCGTCCACGGTTCCGACCGTGTCCGGGTCGACGTCCGGGCCGGTCTGGTGGGCGGCGACCTTCACTCCTTCGCCCGGCGTGAACAGGCCATAGACCCACGGCTGGCGGTGGTGGATGAAGCTCGGCCACGCCGGACCGGCCGCGGGGTCGAGCGGCGCGAAGTGCTGGATCTGTTCGCGGGTGACCCGCATCGGTGGCAGCTGGACTCCGGATCCGTCCAGCACCTTCGCGACCCAGGCGCCGGCAGTGATCACCGCGACCGGCGCTCGCCACTCCTCGCCCGCCGCCCGCACGACCACACCGTCGCCGTCGGCATCGACGGTGGCGGAACCGACCCCGAAGCGCACGTCGGCACCGTGCGCAGCCGCACGCGCGTGGAGAGCGCGTACGGTGGCATCGGCGCGGCAGCGGCCGGCATCCGGCGAGTAGACGACGCGGCTCTCGAAGCGCATCGCCGGCCACCGTTCGTGGGCGGCGTCGGCGGTCAGGACCTCATGGGCGGCGCCGGCCTCGGCGAGCGCGCCGGCTACCCCGGCCACGAGCGCGGCGTCACCATGGTCGACACCGCCGGTGGTCTCGAGCAGGATCGTGGCGCTGTCGTCCTCGAGTTCGCGCCACAGCGGCAGCGCAGCCTGGGCGAGGCGGACGTAGTCGACGTCGTCGTACGCGAAGCGGAAGATCCGAGTGCCGCCGTGGCTGCTCCCCCGCGTGTGGCCCGGCTCGAACTGCTCGAGGAGCGCCACGGCGCGGCCGCGCCGCGCCAGCCACCACGCGGCCGACGACCCCATCGCTCCCGCGCCCACCACCACGACATCGACTCGCTCCACGTATCCAGCCTCGCGGATGGAGGCGCGTCAATGCTCCACTGTGAGGCCCCGCAGGTAGTACCAGTACGTCCGCCAGCGGACTTTGCCGAAGAGCAACCCGATCAAGTCGCGATACATGAGCCAGGTGCGGCGAAGGCCTTCGATGCGACCATGCTTGTCGCGCTTCGTGCGATGGAAGACGCCGCGCATGGTCCGGGCGATCGTCGTCAGGCGGCGTTCGGCGATGACCTCGTTGATGCGGATCTCGATCGTGTAGCCGTCGAGCTTGGCCGGCGGTATCGCCTCGAACACCCAGCGCGGGACGATCCGCTCACCGGTGAGCGGGGGCCACCGGAGCACCAACGGGTTCAAGAATCGCCCGTAGTCGAACGCGCCCAACGACATGACCGCCCGACCCTCGACGAACGGACGCACGATCTCGTCGAGATGGTCGGACGTCAACCCGAGGCAGTCAGCGTCGACGAAGAGGATCGCGTCCGCGTCGGTGGCCGCGACCCCCGCCGCCATCGCGTGCGCCTTCGACCCGGCGGACGACACGCGAGGGACGACCTTCGCGCCGGCCGCCCGGGCGGCGTCGGCCGTGCCGTCCGACGAGCCGTCGTCGACGACGATCACCTCGCGCACATATCGGCACCCTCGAGCCGCGGTCACGCTGTCGGCGACCGTGAGGGCTTCGTTACGGGCGGGGATGATCGCGTCGATGGTCACGGCGAGGGCGTCCTGCCCGCGCCGGGGCCGCCCTAACCGTTCGAGCGGGTAAGTCCGGCGCGCTCGCCCTTGGCGACGAGCTTGACCGCCACCTTGCGGGAGGCCTCGTCGATCATCTCGTCACCGAACATCACCGCGCCCTTGCGGTCACCCTCGGTGGTGGCCTTGGCGTAGGCATCGAGCACGTCCCACGCCTTGTCGAACTGCTGCTGGCTCGGGGCAAAGACCTCGTTGAGGATCGTCACCTGGTCGGGATGCAGTGCCCATTTGCCGTCGTAGCCCAGGATCTGGGTGCGCAGGCAGAAGTCGCGGAACCCCTCGGGGTCGCGCACCTTCACGTACGGCCCGTCGATGACCTGGAGGCCGTTGGCCCGCCCGGCCATGAGGATCTTCACGAACACGTAGTGGAAGTAGTCGCCCGGGTACTCGGGGATCTGCAACCCACCGGCCAGGGACGGCATCTCCATCGACGCCGACATGTCGACGGGCCCGAGGATGATCGTCTCCAGGCGGGGGGAGGCAGCGCAGATCTCCTCGACGTTGATGACGCCGCGCGCCGTCTCGATCTGCGCCTCGATCCCGATGTGGCCGACCGGAAGGCCGGCGTGCTGCTCGACTTGCGAGAGGAGGAGATCCAGCGCGATCACCTCGGCCGCGCTCTGGACCTTCGGCAGCATGACCTCGTCGAGTCGCTCGCCGGCGTTGCCGACGACCTCGATCACGTCGAACGTCGTCCACTTCGTGTCCCAGCTGTTGACCCGCACGCAGAGCACCGTCTCGCCCCAGTCCTGCGTGCGGATGGCGTCGACGACCTTGGCGCGCGCGGCCTCCTTCTCGAGCGGCGCGACCGCGTCCTCGAGATCACAGAACACCATGTCGGCGCCGAGCCCGGGCGCCTTGGCCAGCATCTTCTCGCTGGAACCCGGAACCGAAAGACAGGAACGGCGAGGGAGTTCACGGGTGCGAGCGGACATGGACAGAGCTTAGGGACGCGCTCTGTCGCGGCTCCAATAGGGTGGCGCCCGATGCAGCACGGAGGGCCGCCGCCATCGGCGGCGGGAATCGACCCCGCCGACCTGGTCGCCCTGCGCGACCGCCTCGGTCACGCCGGATTGGACGACCACATCTTCAGGGTCACCGAGACCATCGGGGCGGGGATGATCGACCCCCTGCGCCTGCCGCTCGTCCGGCAAGCGCTGCGCGCTCGAGGCGATGCGGTCTCGACCTTGGCCCTTCTGCTCGTCTACGCGACGCCGGTCGCGGAGAAGGACCTACGCGCCGCTGTAGGCGACGCGGCGAGCGATCTGCTGATCCGGTGCGGGATCGTCGCGCCGGCCGAGGACGGCGAGGTGGTGTCGCGCCTGCGGGTCACGCCGTTCGGCCCGCTGCTGATCGCGGCCGATCATCCCGACGCCGGGCCCGAGGCCGTCATGACGCCGGGGGGGACGACCTCGCTGCTCGCCAACCTCATCCCCGACGAGATCTCGGGGCGGGTGCTGGACGTCGGCACCGGACCAGGGACGCTCGCGCTCCTCGCCGCCGCCCGGGGCGCCGACGCCGTCGGCACCGACGTGAGCGAGCGGGCCCTCGCGTTCGCGTCGTTCAACGCGACGCTGAACGGGTTGTCGGTCGACCTCCGCTTGGGCGACTTGCTCGCCCCCGTGGCCGGCGAACAGTTCGCGCTCGTCGTGTCGCAACCGCCGTACGTCGTGCAGCCCCAGGAGATGGAGCACGTCACCTTCATGCACGGAGGGACTCGGGGCGACGACTTGGCGCTGGCCCTGGCCGCAGCCGTGTCCGACGTCCTCACGCCCGGAGGTGTCGCGCTCCTCAAGTTCGACATGCCGCTCGCCGACGGCGAGACGGCAACCGAGCACGTGCGGGCGGTGGTTGGCCCCGCCGTGAGCGTCGCCGTGTTCGAACAGCCCGGCGCCGGTTTTCATCTCCAAGCCGTCTCGTACGCGGCGCTTCACGATCCCACGCTCGGAGCCGACTTCGCCGAGCGGGCCCGGATGTACTGCGCGCACTTTGCCGGCCTCGGTGTGCGGCGCGCCGCGGCCACGACGGTCGTCCTCGTGCGGCCGGCCGACGCCGCCGCGCCCCGGTTCACCGCCGGTGTCGCGGCCCGCGCTCTGTCGGACTGGGACGCGCTCCGACGCCGGCTGACCGCGCTCGAGGCAGCTGTCCAGGATGACGACGGTGTGCTCGGCATCCGCGTGCGGGCAGCCGAGGGCTGCCGGCTGGCGGTCGAGCGCGAGGTCGACGGCGCGGACGGCGAGCGCCGCTACTTCGCCCGCTTCGAACCCGGCGCCGCGGTCTCGGACACCGAGCTCGCGCCGATCGAGGCCGCGCTGCTCCAGCGCGTGGGCGGGGGGGCTTTGGTCGCCGACGTCGTGGCCGGCTTCGCCGACGAGATCGGCGCCGAGCCCGCGGCCGCGGCCGAGCCGGTGCTCAACTTCGTCCGCGAAAACGTTGCCCGCGGCCTGTTGGTCCTGGCCGACCAGTGACCAAACCGCATTCTTGAGGCTGACGGGGACGTTTCCGTCCCCGTCAGCGTCGAGAACGCTCGGGGTTGAGGTCAGGACGGTCAGGCGGCCAGGTCGGCGGGGATGAGCTGTTCGGTGATGAGGCGCTCGAACCGCTTCGGGTCACCGGCGACGAACTGGCGGCACAGCTTGAAGCCCTCGATGTAGCAGAAGCCGTACGCTCGCCATGTCGGGTCGGTGATGAACTCGACGCTCTTCAGGGCGCGCTCGGGCGACAACAGGGCCCACCGCTCGAGGTAGGCGACGACGTCATCGACGTCGGCGCCGTCCTCGTGCAGCATCAACGCGGCGTTGCCCCGCACGCCACCCATCGCCTCGACCGCGGGCGCGACGCGGGCGATCACCTCGGCGTCGTAGCGGATCCCGAGCGGGCGAAGGTGTTCGGCCACCGTCTGCTCGGGGCGGGCGCCGAACACGACCTCGAGTCCGAGGTCGGCGAGACCCTCCGACATGAGGCATTGCGGCGTGCCGACCAAGAAGATGGTCTCTTCGACATGCTGGCGCTGACGCACCAGCCTCATCTCTTTGCGCGTGTGCTCGGTGTGATGGCCGGGATAGGCCTCGTGGGCGACGAGATGAGGCAGCGTCGTCGAGAGCACGGGCAGGTCGATGTTGACCGCGACGCGGCTGCGGAGGTCACCGAGGTAGTAGTTGAAGCCAGCCCAGGGCTTGGCCGTGACGAGCTCGAACTCGATGTGCTCGCCGTCGGGGAGCCCGAAGAGCAGCTGGGTGCGCTCGCGCAGATCCTCGGCCAACGAGTGGATTGCCGGTTCGAGCTTGTCGGGCGGGATGGCGTGCGCCTCGCGCCACTCCACGAACCGTTCGGCGAGCGGTCCGGACCCGGGAAGCACCGTGTCGAGGGCGCGGTGGGCGGCGTCGAGCTCGTCCTCGTCGACGCGGCGGGGCCGCGCCCCGTAGGACCACTCGACCTCGTCGGAGTAGCCGATCGTCTCGCCCGCGAGCTTCCGGGCCGTCGTGTGCAGACCGACGACCTGGGCGCGCAGCCAGGCCCGGCGGTGAGCGTCCATCTCGGGATCGACGCCGGCGTCGACGTCGGCGACGAGCTGGCGGGCGTCGTCCGCCAGGCGTGCCGGCGCGGTCACGGGTTCGGCGCCGACCTGATCGGCGACCGCCGGAGGCCCGTAGTAGGCGTCGACGAAGCCGTCGATGTGCCGGCCCAGCCGCAGCCCGAGTTCGATGTACCGCTCGACTGCGGAGCTGACGCTCACCCGAGCTTGGACCGGAGGAAGGAAAGGGTGCGGTCCCACGCCTGCTGGGCCGCGTCCTCGTTGTACGCCTCGGGCCGGGTGTCGTTGAAGAACGCGTGGCCGGCACCGGGGTAGAGGAACATCTCGACCTCCTTGTCGAGGTCGGTGAGGGTCTGCTCGAGCTCACGCACCTTGCCGGGCGTGAAGAAGCCGTCTTCCTCCGCGTAGTGACCCTGCACCGCGGCTTCGAGCGTCGACCAGTCCGGCTGTGCCGTAACCCACGGGATGATCCCGTACCAGGGCACGACCGCCTTCACGGCATCGGGCCGTTGGGTCGCGAGCACGAGCGCGAGGCCGCCGCCCATGCAGAATCCGGTGACGCCGATGCCTGCGCCCCTGACGTCGTCGCTCTGGAGGAGGTAGTCGACCGCGCCCGACATCTCCCGCCCGGCCTCCGCGATGTTGAGGGCCATCATCAGCTTGCCGGCCTCGTCGGGCTCCTTCGTCGACTTGCCGTGGTACAGGTCGGGGGCGAGCGCGGTGAAGCCTTCGGCGCCGAACCGGTCGCACACGTCCTTGATGTGCGGCACGAGGCCCCACCACTCCTGGATGACGATCAAGCCGAGCCCCGCGCCCAGATCGGGCTTGGCCAGATATCCGGATCCGGTGCCGTTGCTCGGAAACTGCACCATCTCACCCATCGGCCGGACCCTACCCAACGAAGTGCCGACGATTCGACTAGTAGATCCCGCCGAGCTTGCGGTGGTCCCACGAGACCACGCGCCTCACGTTGATGGTCACGCACGAGCGCTTGCGGGCGAGCATCTGCGCCACCATCTCCAACTGCTCCGGGTCGGTGATGTCCTGATACCGGCGGGTCACGTCGCGGGCGACCTCCATGAGCGGCTCAGGATCCTCGGTGACCTCGGCCGTGCCCACCAACTCGACCCCGCGCAATTGGTCGTACGTTTCCCCGGTCTCGAGCAGACAGGTGATGCGGTTGTCACGCTTGAGGTTCTTGATCTTCTGGGACTTGGTGAACGTCTCGAACCCCGGCCGGCCGTCGCGGCGAAAGCCGTACCACATGGCGACGAGATGGATGGTCTTGTCGTGGTTGAAGGTGGCGACGTTCATCGTCCGGCGCCCGTGGAGGAACTCGTCGACCTCCGCGGCGCTCATCTTGATCAGGTCTCGACGGCTCGGCATGTGGGAGTTCTACTCAACCGAGCGCAGCAACTCCGGCGCTATGGGGCAGTCGACGCGCCGGGCGGACTCCTGCACGGTCTCGATGCCCGCCGGCCCGACCACGCGGTCGATCAGGTCGAGCGGGACGACCTCGTCGTCGGCGTCCCACGGGTCGCCTTTCGCCTCGAGCCGCTGGAGCAACGCGTCCCACAGGCGCGGGGGAAGGCGGCGGCCACATCCGCCGACCAGCCACACCGGGACTGATGCGTGACGCGCGACCGAGGCGGCCGCCCGTGAACCAGCGACGGCGATGAAGGCATCGGGGCCCATTGCCGAGGCCTCGATGAGCACGAGATCGGCGTCGGCGGCGGCGGCGCCCAGGCCGGTCATGGGGACGTCGACCGCGTCGACATCCCCGTGCAGCAGCCGGCGGACGAGCCCCGACCCCTCGCCCAGCGCGTCGACCACGAGCACCTCGACGTCCCCGCGGCGGGGCAAAGCCTCCGCGATCTGCTCCGGCCAGCCGAGGACGCACACGGTGGCGTCGTCGGGCAGAGCGTGGGCCAGCTCGGCCGGCGTGCGGTCGGCCGCCATCTCGTCGGCGACGGCCCAGCCCTCGCCCCGAGGGTCGGACGCGGTGAGCATCCGGGCCGCCAGCCACCACATCGGCCCCGACGTGACGTGGCGGTCGAGGATCCGGCGGCAGGCGGTGACGAGGCCGGGCGGGTCGAACCCGAGGGCACTGAGCGCGCCCGCCGTCTCCCGCACGAGCACCGACTGATCCGCGCCCGACGACCGGGCCACGTAGCGGAGCCGCTCAATCGGATGCATCGTCTCGTGAGGGTACCCCCGCGCCCCGCGAGACTCGCCGGTGTCGGCGGCAATTGGATACCTTCTGCCGCCGTGATCGTGGACCCTGCGGGTGCCGTGCGGCTCACCCCGCTGAGGGGCGACCCACGTCCGCTCGAGGAGTGGCTCACCACCTTCCACCTCGTGCTCGTCGTGCTCGACCCGTACACGTACGAGAGCGCGTGGCTGCTCGACACCGCGGGCCGGATACTGGAGAGCTACGCGGGCGCGGACTGCCGGGTCGGGTTCCTCGTCACCGCCCCCACCGACGAGACCCGCCAGTTCCTCGGACCCTGGGCGACCCAGATGCTGACCTTCGCTGACCCCGACCGCGAGTTCGTCAAGGCGGTGGGCCTCGAACGCCTTCCCGCCCTGGTCCACATCGACCTGTCGGGCCATGTCGTCGGCGCGGCCCAGGGGTGGCATCCGGAGGAGTGGCGGGTCGTGCTCGCGAACCTCTCGCGCATGATGAGCTGGAGTCGCCCGAACATCCCGAGCACCGGCGATCCCGCCCCGTTCGAGGGGTCCGAGGCGCTCGCCGGTTGACGGGGGCTACTTGACGACGCCGCCCTTGGTCATGGCGATGACGTCGAGGGCGCGGTCGAGCTCGTCGTCGGTCATCAGCCCTTCGGCCAGGACCAACTCGCGCACCGAGCGACCGGACTTCGTCGACTCCTTGATGAGCGCGGCCGTCTTCTCGTAGCCGATGTACGGAGTGAGCGACGTCGCGACCGACGGCGACGACTCCGCGAACTGCTTGCACCGTGCCTCGTTGGCCTTGATGCCGGCGATGCAGTTGTCGGCGAACAGCCTGCTCACCTTCGCGAGGAGACGGATGGACTGAAGCAGGTTGCGGGCCATCATCGGCATGTAGACGTTGAGCTCGAACGCGCCTTGCGAGCCACCGAACGCGATCGCGGCGTCGTTGCCGATCACCTGGGCGCCGACCTGAGTGACGGCCTCGGCCATCACCGGGTTGACCTTGCCGGGCATGATCGACGACCCCGGCTGGAGGTCGGGGATGAAGATCTCCGACAGGCCGGTGCGGGGGCCGCTCCCCATCCACCGGACGTCGTTGGCGATCTTGATCAGCGCCACCGCAGCCGTACGCAGATGTCCCGACGCCTCGACCAGCGCGTCGCGGGCCGATTGGGCGGCGAAGTGGTCCCGGGCCTCGCTCAACGGCAGGTCCGTGTCCGCGACCAGACGGGCGATCACCGCTTTCGCAAAGCCCCGCGGCGCGTTGAGGCCGGTGCCAACGGCCGTGCCCCCGAGCGGAAGCTCGCCGATCCGCGGCAGCGCGTCACGCAGGCGTTCCACCGACTGCTCGACCTGCGCGGCATAGCCGCCGAACTCCTGACCGAGGGTCACCGGGGTCGCGTCCATCAGGTGGGTGCGCCCGGACTTGACCACCTTGGCGAACTTTCGGGATTGCTTCCTCAGCGCGGCCGCCAGATGCTCCAGGGCCGGGAGCAACTCGCCGCTGATCTCGCCGACCGCGGCAAGGTGGATGGCCGACGGGAAGACGTCATTGGATGACTGCGACGCGTTGGGCTCGTCGTTCGGGCGGATCTCCCGCCCGAGCTTCTCGCTGGCGAGATGGGCGATCACCTCGTTGGCGTTCATGTTCGACGACGTCCCGGACCCGGTCTGGAAGACGTCGATCGGGAAGTGCTCGTCCCAGTTGCCCGCGGCGACCTCCGCCGCCGCCACCTGGAGCGCCCCGGCGACATCCTTGTCGATGATCTTCAGCCGGCCGTTGACCGTGGCACACGCGCCCTTGATCGATGCCAGCGCCGCGATCAGGGCCCGAGGCAGCGGCTCACCCGAGATCGGGAAGTTCTCGACCGCCCGCTGCGTCTGCGCCGCCCAATGGGCCCATTTCGGGACGCGCACCTCGCCCATGGAGTCGTGCTCGATGCGGAAGTCTGCGTCGTCTGCGGCCATAGAAGGAACTTAGGCGCGACCCACCCTGCTGCCCCAAAGGGCATGGGCCTCAAGACTGCGGGTCGACGGCGCCCAGACCGAGGTCGGCACGGGCGCGGGTACCGACTACGGCGAGTTCCTGAACGCCACCTACTCGTACTTCCACTCCGCATCGCCGGACGAGTTCTGGACCTACCTCTGCAGCCTCGACCCCGCCTACAAGGTCGCGCTGATGGTGAGCCAGCGCATCCGTCGCCGTTTCGAGAAGGAGGGGCGGGACTTCTCCGACGCGATGAGCGCGACCCCCGATCCCGACCTCGCCGCGCAGGTCGTGGCCACGTTCGGATCGACGGACGACGTCGGCGACCTGCCTCGACGCGACGACGGTGGCCCCGGCCAGGGCGTCGTGCAGTGCGACGACGTCTGCCCGAGCTGCGGCGGCCAGTGCCGCTGGGCGGTCGAGCACCGCGGGTCGTACGGCCACGAGTGCATGGACGGTCACCAGTGGGACGACGGCTCCGACGACGGCGAGGCCTCGGAGAGCGAAGACGAGCAGGACGCGAGTCGTTAACCCCGGCTGCCGTCAGGCCAGCTCCACCAGCTCCAGCAGGTCGTCGCTCCAGTAGTCCAGCGCGCCTTCGGGCATGAGCAGCACGCGGTCGGGGGCGAGGTCGCGCACGAACGACGAGTCGTGGCTGACGATGATCATCGTCCCCGGCCACGAGCCGAGCGCGGCGGCGGTAGCCGCTCTCGCGCCGGGATCGAGGTTGTTGGTCGGCTCATCGAGGAGCAGCAGGTTGTGGCGCCCGGCGACGAGTTGGGCCAGCGCCAGCTTCGTCTTCTCGCCGCCCGACAGCGTGGCCGCGTCCTGGAACGACTTGTCGCCCGTGAGGCCGAACATGCCGAGCAGGCGGCGATGCTCCTCGTCGCCGAGGAGCGGCGCCTGCTCGCGCATGTGCTCGAGGAGACAGCGGCCCGCCGTGATGCCTTCGTGCTCCTGGGCGTAGTAACCGAGGCTCACTTGGTGGCCGAGCGAGAACGACCCTGCGTCGGCGACCGTCTCGCCGGCGAGGATGCGCAGCAGGCTCGTCTTGCCCGCGCCGTTGAGCCCCATGACCAGCAGGCGCTCGCCGCGGCCCACGTCGAAAGTGACACTGTCGAAGACGTGGAGGTCCGCGTAGGACTTGGCCAGCCCCTCGACGGTCAGGACGGTGCGCCCCGAGTGCGGCGGCGGCGGGAGCTTGAGCTGCATCTGCCGACGCTTGGCCGGCCCCTCGACCGCATCGCGCTTCATGCGGTCGACGCGGCTGTCGAGCGTCTTGGCGATACGGGCCCGGATCTCGTTTTGGTGACGCATGGAGTCGGCGAGCGTGCTCAACCGCCGGATCTCGGCCTGCTGGCGGGCGGCCAGCTTGGCCAAGCGCTCTTCGTCCTTGGCCCGGGCGGTGATGTACTGGGAGTACGTGCCCTTGTACTCGAAGAGCTCGCCGGTGGCGTCGTCTGCCCCGCGGTCGAGGTGCAGGACTCGGGTGATGGCTTCGTCGAGCAGCTCGAGGTCGTGGGTGATCACCAGCAGCGCGCCCCGGTACGACCGCAGGAACTTCAACAGCCAGTCGCGCGCGTCGATGTCGAGGTGGTTGGTCGGCTCGTCGAGGAGAAGGACGTCGCTGCCGGCGAAGAGGATGCGGGCCAGCTCGACGCGGCGGCGCTCACCACCCGACAGCACACCGATGGGAAGGTCGACACGGTCGGCCCCGAGCCCGAGGCCCGCGGCGAGGCGGCGCACGTCGCTTTCCGCGCTGTAGCCGCCCGAATCGCGGAACGCATCCTCGGCGCGTGAGAAGCGAGCCACGTTCTCGTGGCTCGGCCGCTCCTCGATGCGCAGGCGCAACTTCTCGAGCCGGACGACGGCTTCGTCGAGCCCGCGCCCGGAGAGGACGTACGTGAGCGCCGTGGTGTCGTCGGAGACGCCGGCGACCTTTGGGTCCTGGGGCAGGTAGCCGAGCCCGCCGCTGCGGTGCACGACCCCGGCGTGAGGCTGGGCGGCGCCGCCGAGCACCCGCAGCAGGCTGGTCTTGCCGGCGCCGTTGCGGCCGACCAGGCCGACCTTGTCGCGGGTGCGGATCGTGAACGAGGCGCGCTCGACTACGAGCGTCCCTCCCACATCCACCGACAGCTCCCGCACAGACAGCACGATCGACCAGTCTGCCGGTCCCCGGCCGCGTTCTGGCGAGAATTACTAGTCGCCACGACTAGCCACGCTCGCCAGAACGACGCAGTCAGGCCGAGAGGCGGCGCAAGTAGGCCCATGCGGCGCTGCCGACGAGGGCGGTGACGCACATCGCGCCGGCGCCCGCGTCCACGCCCTCGCGGCGAATGAGCGGCACTGCGTTGGAGGCGGCGTCGCCGAGATCGACCAGCGCGTTGACGCCGGCCAGCTGGTGCAGCCGGGCCCGATCGTGGCGGGCGGCGAGGATCTGGGCGCCGAGCGCGATCTCCCGCCACGCGAACAACCCCGCCATGAGGCGCCCGCTGGCATTGTCGTGTTCGGCCGGGAGCCGCATGACCTTCCGGGACAGACCCGGCGCCACGAGCGCGCCGACGCCGAACGCAACGCGAATCGAGCCGAGCACACCGGCGACGGTGGCCGGCTTGATGGGCACTGCCTAATTCACCTTGCGCTCGCGGCCCTCCCAGTACGGCCCGCGGATCCTGAACTTCTGGAGCTTGCCGGTTGCCGTGCGGGCCAGCTCGTCCCGGAACTCCACCGACGTCGGGCACTTGTAGTGCGCCAGGCGCCCCCGGCAGTACTCGATCAACTCGGTCTCCGACGCGTCCGCGCCCGGCGCGAGCACGACGAGCGCCTTGACCGTCTCGCCCCATTTGTCGTCGGGCACGCCGATGACACACACCTCGGCGACTGCGGGATGCGAGAAGAGTGCGTCCTCGACTTCGATCGACGACACGTTCTCGCCGCCCGAGATGATGACGTCCTTCTTGCGATCCGAGATCGTCAGATAACCCTCGTCGTCGAGCGAGCCGCCGTCGCCAGTGTGGAACCAACCCTGGACGATGGCGTCAGCGGTGGCCTCGGGCTGGTCCCAGTAGCCGTCGAGCACGACGTTGCTCCGAGCCAGCACCTGGCCCTCGTCGTCGACGTCGATGCGCACGCCGATCGCCGGCGCGCCGGCCCTGCTCAGCTTCACGGCGCGATCCGCCGGCGACAGGTCGTCCCACTCGGCGCGGCGCCGGTTCATCGTGAGCAACGGCGACGTCTCGGTGAGGCCGTAGATCTGGATGAACTCCCAACCCAGCTCGGTCTCCACGCGTTCGATCGTGCGCGTCGGCGGGGGCGCGCCGGCGACGACGATCCGGGTGCGGCCGTGGCCCGGCACGGGTCCATCCCATACGGCTGCCGCGTCGAGGATCGCGGCGACGACCGCGGGCGCGCCGCACATCAACGTCACGCCGTGCTGGTCGACGCGTCGCAGGATCTCGGCGCCGTCGACCTTGCGCAGCACGATCTGTGTCGCGCCCATGCCCGTGACTGCGTACGGCATCCCCCAGCCGTTGCAGTGGAACATCGGCAGCGTGTGCAGATACACGTCACGGTCGTTGATGCCGGTCTGCCACCCGAACATGGCCGCATTGATCCAGATGTTGCGGTGGGTGAGCTGCACGCCCTTGGGCCGGGCGGTCGTGCCGCTCGTGTAGTTGATGGTGGCGGTGGCGTCCTCGTCGGGGTCGTCCCACGGTTGGGGCTCGACTCCGTCCCGGAAGATCTCCGCGTCGGTGGCCGAGCCGATGACGATCCGTTCCTTGCACTGCACGTTGCGCAACGGTTCGTCCAACTCGGGATCGACGAGGAGAAGCGACGCCCCCGAGTGCTCGACGATGTAGGCCACCTCGTCCGCGTTGAGGCGGAAGTTGATCGGGACCAAGACGCGGCCCCACGCGCTCACACCGAAGAACGACACGAGCAGCCGAGCCGCGTTCGGGGACACGATCGCGACCCGCTCGCCCGGCCCGATGCCGCGCTCGTCGAGGCCCGCAGCTTGGGCCCGGGCCAGCTCCGCGATGCGGCGGTACGTCAGCGACCCCCAGCCGCCACCAGGCGGGTCGGGCTCGTCCACCACGCCGAGGCGGTTGGGGTACACGAGCTCGGCTCGGTGGATGTGGTCTTCGGCGGTCAGCGGGACATGCATAGGCCAAACGCTAGGCGCGGGTAATAGGTAGCGTCCTCGGCATGCGCATCGGGATCTTCGGAGGGACGGACGCCGTCTCGGGTGGCAGCGTCGACGCGATCGTGGCCGCCGCCCAGAAAACCGCGGATGACGGGTTCGCGTCGTACTGGCTGCCGCAGGTGTTCGGCGCCGACGCGCTCACCGCTCTGGCCGCCGTCGGCCGGGAGGTGCCCGGCATCGAGTTCGGCACGGCCGTCGTTCCGACCTATCCGCGCCACCCGCTGGCGCTCGCGGCGCAGGCGCTCACCGTCCAGTCGGCGACCGGCAACCGGCTCAGCCTCGGCATCGGGCTGTCGCACCAGGTCGTGGTCGAAGGGATGTGGGGCTACTCGTTCGACAAGCCCGTGCGCCACATGCGCGAGTACCTCACGGTTCTTCGGGGCGCGATCCACGGCGAGACCGTGCAGTTCCAAGGCGACACCCTCAAAGCCATGACGTTCGGACCGATCACGGTCGGCAACGCCGACCCATGCCCCATCCTCGTGGCCGCCCTCGGCGAGAGGATGCTGAAGCTCACCGGGAAGATGGCCGAGGGCACGATCACGTGGGTGACGGGTCCAGCCACGCTCGCCGACCACACCGTCCCGACCATCACCGCCGCGGCGTCGGCGGCCGGGCGCCCCGCGCCCCGGGTGGTCGCCGGGCTGCCGGTGTGCGTCACCGACGACGTCGACGCGGCTCGAGGCCGGGCCGGGGCGGTGTTCGCGATCTACGGATCGTTGCCGTCGTACCGGGCGATGCTCGATCGGGAGGGCGCCGCCGGTCCCGCCGACGTCGCCATCGTCGGCGACGAGGCCGCGGTCGAGGCCGGGATCAAACGCCTGGCCGAGGCCGGCGCCACCGACTTCCTCGCCGTCGAGTTCGGCGCCGACGAATCCGAGCGGACCCGCACCCGGGACGTCCTGCGCGGCTTGGTCTGAGCGCCCAGCCTCAGCGGGCGGTCCAGCCGCCGTCGACGGTGAGGATGAGGCCGGTGCAGTACGTCGACGCATCCGACGCAAGGAACAGGAGGGCGCCGTCGAGCTCGTTCCTCTCGCCCCCCCGGGCCATCGGGCAGTTGCGCTGGAGCCACACCATCGAGGGCTCGTCGTCGAACATGTCCGCGGTCATCTCAGTGCGGAACCACCCAGGCGCGAGCGCGTTCACCCGCACCCCCTTGCGCGCCCATTGCGCGGCGAGTTCGCGCGTGAGGTTGACCACTGCGCCCTTCGACGCGCAATAGCTCGCCTGCTTTATGGGCGTCGATGCGACCAGGCCGAGCATCGACGTGACGTTCACGATGACGCCCCGTTGGCGGGCGATCATCTGGCGTCCGGCCAGCTGGCAGAGCGTGAAGAGACCGTTGAGGTTGACGTCGATCACGTGCCGGAACTGGTCGGGCGGCTCGGCCTCCGCCGGCATCGGGCTGCCGATCCCGGCGTTGTTGACGAGGACGTCGACCTGCCCGAACCGGTCGACGGTGGTGGCCACGAGCCGGTCGCAGTCCTCGTCCTGCGCCACGTCACACGCCACCGCAAGGACCCGTTCGCCCAAGTCGGCGGCGAGCGCGTCGAGCCGGTCGACCCGCCGGGCCGAGGCGACCACGGTCGCGCCGGCGGCGTGCAACACCCGGGCGAACCGCTCGCCCAGGCCGCTCGATGCGCCCGTGACGACGGCGATGCGGTCGTCGAGCCGGAACGGCGTGAGGACATCGACAGCGGCCATGGGCGGAGCGTACGAAAGAATCCCGTCGCGACCTGTCGATCTTGGGCGACCTGTTCGTCGCTAGACCGGAGACCGGCATCCGGCCGGCCGCACGCAATGGAGGACCCGATGCGTTACATGCTGCTCATCTACGGCGACCCGACCGCTCCCGTCGAGGAGGGTGTCTTCGAGGAATACGGGGCGTTCACCCAGAGCATCGTCGACAGTAAGGAGTTCGTGGCCGGCGACCCGCTCCAGGGCGCCGACACCGCGACGACGGTGCGGGTGCGGGCCGGCGACACCAAGACGACCGACGGCCCCTTCGCCGAGACCAAGGAAGTGCTCGGCGGCTACTACATCGTCGACTGCAAGGACCTCGATCGGGCGATCGAACTCGCCGCGCAGATCCCCGACTCTCGCACCGGCAGCGTCGAGGTGCGCCCGGTGATGGAGCTGCCCGGGATGTGAGCGGACACGCGTCGGCGACGACCGCGACCGTCGAGCGCCTGTTCCGCCAGGAGTCGGGACGGGTGCTCGCCGGCCTCATCCGCTTCCTCGGCGACTTCGACGCCGCCGAGGAAGCGGTGCAGGACGCGTTCGTCGTCGCGCTGGAGCGGTGGCCCGTCGACGGCCTGCCGACCAACCCCGGGGCATGGATCACCACGACCGCCCGCAACCGGGCGCGAGACCGCATCCGCCGCGAGGTCAAACGAGACGACAAGCAGGAGGCCGCCGTGCGGCTCGCTCCGGCGGGATCGGCCCCCGAGCCGGAGGATGCCATGGACGATGCCAGCATGGTCACCGACGACCGGCTCCGGCTCATGTTCACCTGCTGCCATCCCGCGCTCGCGGTCGACGCGCAGGTGGCGCTGACGCTGCGCACCCTCGCAGGGCTGACGACATCGGAGATCGCCCGGGCGTTCCTGGTGCCCGAGATGACCATGGCGCAACGCCTCGTGCGGGCCAAGCGCAAGATCCGGGTGGCCGGTATCCCGTATCGGGTCCCGCCCGACCATCAGCTGCCCGACCGGTTGGCGGCGGTGCTCGATGTCCTCTATCTCGTGTTCAACGAGGGCTATTCGGCAACCGCGGGCAGTGCCTTGGTGCGCCGCGAGTTGTGCGCCGAGGCGATCCGGCTCGCACGTGTGCTGACCGAGCTGATGCCCGACGAGCCCGAAGCCACCGGCCTCCTGGCGCTGATGCTGCTGCACGACTCCCGGCGCGACACGCGCGTCGACGCGTCGGGCGCGCTCGTCCTGCTGGCGGATCAGGACCGGTCGCGATGGGACACGGCGGCGATCGCCGAGGGCGTCGCGCTCGTCGAGGCCGCGCTGCGGCGCCGTCGGCCGGGTCCGTTCCAACTCCAGGCGGCCATCGCCGCGCTACACGCCCAGGCCCTGTCGGCCGAGGCCACCGACTGGCGGCAGATCGCCGCGCTGTACGCCGAGCTGGCGCGGCGCACAGGGTCACTGGTCGTCGAGCTGAACCGGGGGGTGGCGGTCGCCATGGCCGACGGCCCCGCCGCGGGGCTCCGGTTCGTCGACGCGCTCGCCGCGACAGGCGCGCTCGACGGCTACCACCTCCTCCACTCGACCCGGGCCGACCTCCTGCGCCGCCTCGGCCGGACCGCGGAGGCCGCCGTGGCGTACCGCCGCGCCCTCGACCTGGTCGTCACCGGTCCCGAGCGCGGTTTCCTCGAGCGCCGCCTCGCCGAGGTCACCGGCCCGTGAGGCTATGGCGATACGGGGGGATGTGGCGGTTCGGGGGCGCTGAGACCCTCGAGCGCCACAGCCTCGGGGCGCGGCCGGGGTGCCTCGGGTGAGAATGGGGCCGTGAAGATCCGGATCGGGTTGGGACTGGGCACTCGGGGTGTGAGCACGGACGGGGAGCGGTTCGCGGCGATGGTCGACTCGCTGGAGCGGCTGCGGTTCGACTCGCTCTGGCTGTCGGAGCGGATCACCGGCGACTGTCCCGATCCGCTGGTCGCCCTCGCGTTCGCGGCCGCCCGCACGCGGAAGCTCAAGCTCGGGACCAGCGTGCAGGTCCTGCCGGGCCGCAACCCGCTGCTCGTGGCGAAGGAGTGGGCGACCCTCGACCGGCTGTCCGGCGGGCGGGCGCTTCCCGCCTTCGGGCTCGGGGTCGTCGATCCGCGTGAGCAACAGGCCTTCGGAGTCGACCGGGGCGAGCGGGCAGCGTGGTTCGACGAGGCCCTTCCCCTCGTGCGCCGCTTCTGGACCGAGGAATCCGTCGACCACGAGGGTCGCCGCTTCAAGTTCGAGGCCGCCAGCGTGCTCCCCCGGCCGATCCAGCAACCGCCGGACGTGTGGCTCGGCGGCCGGGCGACCAGCGAGCTGAAGCGCGTCGGCCGGCTCGGCGACGGCTGGCTGCCGTCGTTCTGCACCCCGGCCGACGTCGAGGCCGGTCGCCCGTTGATCATCGCGACGGCCGAGCGCCACGGGCGCGCCATCGACACCGAGCATTGGGGCGCACTGGTCGCCTACGCCTCCGGGCCGCTCCCCGATGTGGTCGCCGCCGCCCTCCGGCAGCGCCGACCCGACGCCGAACCCGAGCAGATCGTCGCGTCCGGTCACGCCGGGCTCCGGGCCCGGCTCGAGGGGTTCGTCGCGGTCGGAGCATCGAAGTTCGTGGTGGTGCCCCTCGCGGAGCCCGCGAACTGGGACGACGAGCTCGGCGCCCTCGCCGACGCGCTGCTCGACCTCCAGCGCTGACCTCTCTCATAGCTGACAGGTGCCGGGGGAGGAAGTGGCGGCAGAGGTGGCGAATGGCCGGGGCCGGTGGGCTCGGACGCTTCGCACGGCCCCGGTCGGGCGCCCTGCCGCTCGTGTAGCGGATCGGCCAGGATGGGCGCGATGAGACTGGGTCTGTTCAGCATCAACATGGGGCCGTGCGCGGAGCCGGGCGTGCTCGCCGCGACTGCGACGGCCGCCGAGGAGGTCGGGTTCGATTCGGTGTGGGCCGGCGAGCACGTCGTGCTGCCCGACCCGCAAGTGCCGCCGTCGCCCATGGCGCCGCAGGATCCCGCGCTCGACCCGCTCTTCGCGCTGGCGTGGGCCGCGGCCGCGACGTCGCGCATCCTCCTGGCCACCGGGATCGTCATCCTCCCCCAGCGCAACCCGGTCGTTCTCGCCAAGCAGGTGGCGTCGCTGGACGTGCTGTCCCGTGGCCGGGTCGTGCTCGGGGTCGGCGTCGGCTATCTGGAGCCTGAGTTCCGCGCCATCGGCGCCAACTTCGAGGAACGGGGAGCCGTCACCGACGAGTACCTCGACGCGATGGATCAGCTCTGGTACCAGGACCATCCCGAATTCGACGGGAGGTTCGCGTCATTCGGCGGCGTGGACGCGTACCCGCGGCCCGTGCAGCGGCCGATGCCGATCGTCGTCGGCGGACGCACGCCGCCCGCCTATCGCCGAGCGGTCGCCCGCGGCCACGGGTGGTACGGCTTCGCCTTGACCCCGGATGATGTCGCCGAGCATCTGGCCGGCCTCCGCCGGGCCGCGGACCGCGTCGACCGTCCCGCCGAGCTCGGCGAGCTCGAGATCTCGGTGACGCCACGCGGCCGCCTCACGCCAGAGAAGGTCGCGGCGTTCGCAGAGCTCGGCGTGCACCGGTTGGTCCCGATGCCGCCACCCACCCCCGACGGCCCCGCCGAGACGATCGCCACCGCCATTGCGGCCGTCGAAGCCGCAGGCGGACCATTCTCGACGCAATAGCCCGCCGATTCGGCGGGCTATTGCGTCGAGAAGGCGGGTCTAGTCCGCGAGTTCGGTGACCATGGCGCGGAGGCCGGCGGTGGCGACGGCGACGAACTCGTCGTCTCGACGCGGGTCGCCCTCGTCGAGCCACGCCAGCACCGACTCGACGAGCATGCCGACGAGCGCGTTGGTGGCCCATCGCCGGAACACGCGGTCGGCGATGGCTCGCCCGATCAGCTCGTCGGCGGCGCCCACCGCGCCAGCGCGGTACTCACGCGCGTAGTCCGCGAACTGGGGCTCACGGGCGGCGTGGACCCACAGGAGGCGGAAGCCGTCCGGGTCCTCGCGGGCCACTGTGAGCAGCGACCGCACCACAAAGCCTTGCTCCAGCCGTTCGAGGCCGGCGATGAACTCGTCGCGCAACCGGACCGACACCCGCTCGAGCACGGAACGGTACAGCCCTTCCTTCGACTCGAAGTTCCGATACACGATCAGGCGCGTGACGCCCGCGGCGACCGCGACGTCGTCCATCGAGGTGGCTGCGTAGCCCGCGTGCGCGAAGACCGACGCGGCCGCGCGCAGGATCGACGCCTGGCGCTCGGGTCGGCGGAGCAGCTGTCGGGCGGGAGTACTCATAGACGTGACGTCAGTCGCCTTGCCAGGTGTATACACAACAGTTTACAGTTGGCGTCAACCAGGGGGATGCCGATGGCTACATTGCAGGTCGAGTACAGCGAGCATGAACTGCTCGCGTCGCACGACTATGCCGAACCGCTCGTGGCCGGCGGCATGCGCTGTCACGGAGGCTTCGCCGACGACGGCGAATACGTGTCGCCCCGCACGAAACACCGGGTCCCGGCGATCGCGGCGTGGCAGGAACAGCACGCGGCGCAATTCGGCACGCCGCTCGTGGACTACCCGCTCGACGAATGGCCGGCGCAGTACCCGAACCTCGCACAGGCCCGCTATCTCGTCGAGGCCGGCGTCCGTGAGCCGATCATCGCCACGCTCACCCGCATCGGCACCGTCGAGGGCTTCGGCGGGATGATCCGTTACAGCCAGTTCCCCGACTTGCGGTCGTGCTTCCACGACGACATCGCCGGCACGGCCATGACCCATCTCCAGCGTGGTCTGTACGAGGCCCACGCCCGCGACGAATCCGGGCACGAGGACGAGGGCGGCCACAACGTCATGTGGTTCGCGGCCCGCGACATCGCGTTCGAGAACCCGGTGACCCAAGACGAGACGGCGCGCATGCTCGAGCGCATGGGCATCAGCAGTCCAGGGGGCGGAGTGAACCTCGCCGCCATGCGAGCCGTTGCGTTGGCGAACCGCCTGTGGCCCGACGACGTCGACTTCGACTTGGAGATGACCGTCGAGCGCATGACTCGCTTGCTGCTCATCGAGATCTCGGCCTTCCACACGTTCGCATGGGCCGAGCAGCTCCTGTCCGACACCGATCTGGTGGCCGGCGAAGGCGAGGCCGCCCGGCTCGTGTCGTACATCCGCCGCGACGAGACCCCGCACGTCGAGTACCTCAAGACCGTCCTCTCCGAAATGCGCGACCGCACGTTCGTCGGCTCATCCGGTCGGCGCTACCCCGGCACCGACCTCATCGGCCGCACCTGGGATCGGGCGGTGGCCGAGTCGCTCGGCCCGCGCCGCACCGAGATGCTGCGCATCACGCGCAACGAGATCGTCCACGCGGTCGACTCCCGGCCGAATGGAAACGACATCCTCACCCGCTTCGACGAGTTGGGCCCGATCGAGGCGGTGGCCGCGTGACAGGAGATTCCGACGCATGGCGGGGGGTGCGGGGGGCAGAGGCTCCCGCCGGAGCCCCCCGCCTGCCCGAACGGAGTGAGCGAAGCGAACGAGTGAGGGCGAGATGAAATTCGGACTGTTCTACGAGCATCAACTTCCGCGTCCGTGGACCGAGGACAGCGAACGCCAGCTGATTCAAGACGCGCTCGACCAGATCGAGTTCGCCGACAACATCGGGATCCATTGCGCGTGGGAGGTCGAGCACCACTTCCTCGAGGAGTACTCGCACTCGTCGGCTCCCGAGGTGTTCCTCGCCGCCGCCAGCCAGCGCACCAAGAACATCCGCTTGGGGCACGGCATCATCCAGACCGCGCCGGGCTACAACCACCCCGCCCGCACCGCAGAGCGAGTGGCGATGCTCGACCTCGTCTCCAACGGCCGGGTCGAGTTCGGCTCGGGCGAGTCGTCGTCGGAAGCCGAGCTGGGTGGGTTCGGCATAGAGCAGTTCACCAAGCGCGACCAATGGCGCGAGGGGCTGGAGGTCGCCGTCCGCTGCATGACCGAGGCGCCGTTCACGGGGTACGACGGCACGTGGGTGTCGATCCCGCCCCGCAACGTGGTGCCCAAGCCGGTGCAGAAGCCGCACCCGCCGCTGTGGGTCGCGTGCTCCCGGAGGGACACGATCCTGCTGGCGGCCGAGCTCGGCATCGGCGCGCTCACGTTCGCGTTCATCGATCCCGAAGAGGCGGTCCACTGGATCACCGACTACGAGACGACGCTCGCCAACAAGGGGGTCCCCATCGGCCAGGCCGTGAACGCCAACGTCGCGTGCGTCACCCCGATGATGTGCGCGCCGAGCGAGGACGACGCCATCCGCATGGGCCTTGAGGGCGGCAACTTCTTCGGCTACTCGCTGGCCCACTACTACGTGTTCGGCGACCACGTCCCCGGCCAGACCAACGTGTGGGAGGAGTTCCTCGAGCGCCGGGACAAGATGGGCTACTCCCCTGAGGCCGCCATCGCCCTCGAGCAAGAGCGACTGGGCGCCAAGGTCGCGGCGGGTGACAACAGCGGCCTGCGCGGCGCGGTGGGCACGCCCGACCAGATCCGCGAGTTCCTCCGCCGCTACGAGGAGGCCGGCGTCGATCAGCTCATCTTCGTGATGCAGGCGGGCAAGAACCGCCACGAGGACATCATGGAGAGCCTCGAACTGTTCGGCCGCGACGTGCTACCGGAGTTCGCGGAACGAGACGACGCCCAGGTCGCCGCCAAGGCCTCCCGGCTCGAGCCGATCATCGAGCAGGTCATGGGGCGCAAGGTGGACGACCGTCCCCTCATGCCCGAGGGCTACGTGATGAAGGCGCTCCCGAAGCAGATGGCCGAGCAGGTGCCCAACCCGCAGCTCGAGAAGTGGATGGAAGAGTTCGCCGACAAGCGCGCCGTCGGCGACCGCGACGCCGACTTCGGCATCCTGGGCTAGGGCACCTCCGGCGTTCTGGCGAGCGTGGCTAGTCGCCACGACTCGTGAATCTCGCCAGAACGCGCCTTGTTGGATCGGGACGGGGACAACGGCCACGGCGGGAGCGCGGCAGTAGGGTCCGCGCGTGACCGGTCCCGGCCCTCGGTATGTCGCCGTCGTCGGCGGTTACGAGGCCGACGACGCGACCGTCGCGCTGGCCGAGTCCGTCGGGCGCCTTTTGGCCGAGGCGGGCGCCATCGTCGTCTCCGGCGGACGGGAAGGTGTCTCGGCCGCCGCCTGCCGGGGTGCGAGTCAGGCCGGGGGTCTCACCGTCGGCCTACTGCCCGGCCGGGATCGAAGCGAAGCCAACGAGTGGGTACGCGTCGCGGTCCCGACCGGGTTGGGCGAGACCCGCAACGCCCTCGTGGTCATGGGCGCCGACGCCGTCATCGCGTTCCCGGGTCGCTACGGCACGCTGTCGGAGATCGCGTTCGCGCTCCTCAACGGGACCCGGGTTGTGAGCGTCGGGGCATGGGCGTCACTGGATGCGGACGCGGTCGTGCGAGCAGACACTGCCGAGGAGGCGGTGGCCATCGCGCTCGACGCGCGTTAGCCGCAACTGTCGAGGAGGACGGCGTCGGCGGTGAGTTCGATCGATGCGTCAGCTTGCGAGTCGGCCCAGTCGCGCAAGGCGTCGTAGATCTCGGTCGTGTCGCCGGCGGTGTCGCCCGCGAACACGGCGCGGACGCACGTGCGGTCGCCGTCGTGCCACGCGACGTACCAGTCGCCACCCCATCCGTCGACCGCCTGGTCCGTGGCGTTGGAGTTGACGCCATCGAGCATCTCGGTGAGCCCGAACGCCCCGACGGCCCCCTCGTCGAACACCTCGCCGTCGCCCGCAGGCACCGCGACGTCTTTGCGTTCGTCGCGGTTCAGATAGTGCTCGGGGTCGAAGACCTGCTCGCTCGTCGTCGGCGGCCCGCCGAAGGCGGTGTCCAGCGCGTCCTGGCCACCGGCGTCGAGTATCGCGCCGATGAGATCGGGACCGTATTGGTAGGGCGCGACGACCGAGTCGACCACGATCGAGGGGATCGCGAAGATGTCGATGCCCGCGGTGATCGCGGCTTCCTCCGTGAGGGCGGCCACCTGGTCGGCCGCGGTCATGGAGTCGCGGTACCGGTTCTGGATCCGCACGGCATCGCCCTCGGCCAGAGCGGTGAAGCCGAAGTCCGACTCGTCGTCAGCGTCTCTCACGTCGGGCCGGTCCAACTCGAAGTACTGGTCGTCGAGGGCGTGGGTCAGCTCGTGGGCGATCGTCTCGCGGACATACGGCGACGTCGACGTCCCGCGCACGACGAGCTCATTCGCCTCGGGATCGTAAAAGCCCACGACGCCGCCGCCGAGGAGGGAGCGCAGCTCGCTCACGAGATCGACGTCCGGATCGAGCAGCCCGAGGGCAGTGAGCACGTCGTCCTCGTTGCGGAGGTCGTCGACCTGGGAGTCGAAGTCCTCGAAGAGACGGCGGGTGAACTCGTCGTCATCGGCCAGCTCGACGTTCACCGGAGCCTTGAACGTCAGGCCGCGCTCGCGCTCGACGAAGGCGGAGATGTCGGCGATCACCGCGTCGAAGTTGGAACCGGTGGTGCCGGTGTCCTCGGTGGTCGGTGGCGCGGCCGTCGTCGACGGGTCCGACGGGGCGGAGGTCTCGTCGTCGTCGCGTATGCGAACCACAACGAGGGAGGCCACCGCGAGCGCGATCACAGTGAGGATTGCGATGACTGCGACCGTCCGGCCCGGGCCGCGCGGAGGTGGCGGCGGCGGCTCGGGTTCGCGGGGACGGCGGTTGGACCACGGCGCAGGAACGACGGCGGGCGGCGGACCGAGCGGCGGTTCGGTCGGCCATTGCACGGGCGCGGGACGACCCGCAGTGACCGGGGAGGACGGGGAGGTCGGGGGCCAGCTCGCCGGAGCGGGCTGGGTCGCGTCGGTCATGACCGAACCACTACACCACGAAGACGGGCTCTCCGTTCGTCACAAGGTCGGGGAAGTACTCGGCGATGTGCATCGGGATGCGGACACAGCCGTGCGAGGCGGGGTGGTCCGGCACCGACCGGGAGCCATGGACGGCATAGCCGCCGTCGAAGTAGACAGGGTTGTAGAGCTCGCCGAGCGGTGCCGTGTGCCAGCCGTCGATGCGGCGCAGGAACGTGAAGTCGCCGGTGGGCGTGATCGCGGTGCCGCACAAGCCGTTGTCGCAGTAGTCCATGCCCGTGCCGGTGGAGATGTGGGTGGCCAACATCAGCGCGCCGCCTTGGTACACCCGCAGCACCTGCTGGTCGATGGAGATCTCGACGCGGTCAGGACCACCGTCGGGGCGCAGGGGCTCGGGCGCCGGAGCGGTGGCGAGGAGCTGCCACAGTTCGGGCCCGACTTGGCCGTCCGCGGCCAGGCCGTTGAGATGCTGGAAGGCCCAGACCGCCTGCGTGGTCTTGGTGCCGAACTCTCCGTCGATGGGACCGGGGTCGAAGTGCAACTCGACGAGCTTCTGCTGGAGCGCGAGGACGTGTTCGCTGTTGGTCCCTCTGGCGAGGACCTCGCCCGGATCGAGGGGCGGGAGGACGACAGGACCCGCCGGAGGCGCACTGTCGGGTGGCGGTGAGGTCGTCGTCGGAGGGGTGGTCGTGGTGGTAATCGCCACTGTCGTCGTCGTCGCTTCGGCGGTGGTGGTCGTGATGACCGCGGTCGTCGTCGTCGCTTCGGCGGTGGTGGTCGTGATGACCGCGGTCGTCGTCGTCGTCGATGCGGCCGCGTCGCCCTCATTCGATGCGCCGCCGGAGCACGCGGCTGCGGAGGCGACGCCCAGTAGGGCGGCGGCGAGGACGAACCGTTTGGGACGTCCCTCGCGGGGCATGGACTCTCCTGTCAGGTGATCGGAACGGGCGCGATCGAGCATTCAGACGCTCGATCGGATCGCGACGATGACACAGAGGTTGCATTCAGGGCGCGGATTGTGACCGGCCTACTGCTCGCGGCGCTTCCATGCGAGCGCGGCCAGCACCTCGAGCACGACCCGCTGCGCGTTGTTGATCGTGAGCTCGGCCCAGTCGTAGGGCGGCGACACTTCGACGACGTCCATCGCCACGACGTTGGTGGACAGCGCGATCTGGCGCACGGCCCGCAGCAGGTCGGCGGGGGTCATGCCGCCGGGTTCGGGTGTCCCGGTGCCGGGTGCGAAGCCGGGGTCGAGGACATCGATGTCGACGGAGAGGTAGATGGCCTCGGGGCCGTCGAGCGCCTCGCGGATGGCGTCGTCGATGACCGCCGGGCTGCCGCGCTCCCAGATCTCCTGCATGAAGTGCGACCGCATGCCTTGCTCGCGCATCCACACGAGGACGTCCTCGGGCGGCCAGTAGCCGCGCAGGCCGACCTGCACGAAGTTCCGGCCGAGCACCGCGCCCGACTCGATGAGCCTGCGCATCGGAGTCCCATGGCTCGCGAGGTTGCCGCCGACGCTGTCCGCGGTGTCGGCATGGGCGTCGAAGTGGATCAGGCCGATGTTCCCGAAGCCGTGATGGTCCGCGACCGCGGTGGCCGCCGGCCACGTGATCGAGTGGTCGCCGCCGAGGATCACCGGGATGATCCCCCGGCTGGCAACCTGCCCGACCCGATCGCGGATGGCGGCGTGGGAGAACTCGGTGAGGCCGTGGGAACAAAGCGCGTCGCCGTAGTCGACGACCTCGAGATGGTCGAAGATCTCGATGCCGAGGTCGAGGTGATACGAGCTCGGGTGGTACGCCTGCGCCCGCAAGGCGCGGGGACCGAAGCGGGCACCCGGCCGGTTCGTGGTGGTGTCGTCCCACGGCGCGCCGACGATCGCGACGTCAGGGCGCCACTCGTCGAGCTGCTCGGGCTCGGTGAGGAACGGCCGCTGGGCGAACGTCGGCAGGCCCTGGTACGAGAACGACGACAACTGCTCGGCGAGGCCGGGGGGCAGATCGCGGGGTTCGGCCATCGCCCGCCGACCCTACAACCAGCGGTTACGCCGCGGTGGGGGCTTCGAGACGAGCGAACCTGGCGAGCTGCGACTCGCGCTCGACGAGCTCGTCGAAGAGGTCGGTCTCCCAGGTCGAAAGCGGGCCGAGCAGGCGCCGATCGCACATCTGGTCCAAGCGCCAGCGAAGCTCCTCGAGCTCGGAACGTTCGCGGTTGGTCATGTCAGCCATCGTCGCCCAGGGACGGCCTCGGCGGCAGACGCGAAGGACCTCTTCGGCCTGGGCCTTCCGGCAGTCTCGATCACGCGAACGCACTACCGCGCCGGCAGCTTCGCGCCGAGGTTGCGGAGCATCGTCATGTTGCGGCTCGTGCTCCGGTGTCGTCCGACGATGCGCTCCCAGTCCTTCGTCCTCAACCTCGTGTCGGTCGACTTGCCGTGCATCCGCCAGTGGACGTTGCGGCCGTCGACCACGAGGGTGTCGAAGGCGTTCGTGAGCGCTTCGAGAGCCCGACGTTTCGCAGCGGTTGGGCGGGCCTTCAGAAACGTCAAGAAGTAGGTATCGCCGGGCGCCACCTCGAAGGGCTCGGCGGCGATGGCCCGTCGCAATTCTGCGGCTGTGCGGACGAAAGTGGTCGCTTCGAAACCGAGAGCCGCCTCGAGCGCACTCTCCAGCGCTCGCTCGAGATCGCCGGCCGATCCGCCGGCGTCGAAGACGACGTTGCCGCTGTTGATGTGGGTCCAAACGCTTTCGTAGCCGAGCCCTTCGACGATCTCGACCAGACGCGCCATCTTGACCCGGCGCGGGCCGAGGTTGATGGCCCGCAGGAACGCAATTCGGGTTGTCACGAGCCGAGTGGGCGCAGCACTGGTCGGGCCGGCCGCCGTCACTCCAGCAGCAACGAGCGGCAACCGGCCCAGGTCAGCACCGGGTTGCAGCGCGCTGGGAGCCCGTCGGGCAGGCGCACGACGTAACCCGTGCCGAACGGGCTGGGGTCGGGATAGTCGGTGCTCACCCATTGGGCGCCGCTGGCCAACGCCGCGTCCCGGGGCACGATGTCACCCGTGCGAGCCTGGATGGTGTCGGCGTCGGCGCGAGTCCGCACCACGAAGCCCGCGGCCACCAGGGCCCGGATGCGGGTCGAGTCGACGACCGGGTCGTTCAGCTTCACGAACGCGGCCGACGGGGCCGGCGGTTCCGAGCTCACGAACATCGCTCGGCCCTCGAGCGATGGCCGTCCGTCGAGGTACACGTCGCGCCGCTCGTCGGTGTTGTCCAGCGTGAACAACACCTTGCCGCGGCTGTCGCCCAGGAGCGGCCAGCCGTCGGTGGTCACCGCGTCGGCGAGCGTGGCGTGGTCGCCGCGTACGGCGTCGGGGGTCACGAGCTGCGAGGCGGGGAACACCGAGCGGATCTCGGCGTCGAGGGCGTCGAGCTCAGCAGCGCCGATCGGGAGGGGCACGACGAAGCCGAGCCCAGGATCTGGGATCGGATCGTCCTTGGTCTCGATGAGGATCATGATCGGGACATGCTCCGGGTGAGCGTCGGACCAGGCCCGGACCTCGGTCAGGCACGCGACGAGGGTCAGGCAGCGGGTGCGGAAGTCGATGTCCTGCACGTGCAGGACCTTGAAGCCGGGCGAGAGCAGCGCCCCGCCCGGGTCGACCGGCGGGCCCGGCGCCAGCTGCTGGCCCACAGGGTCGGCGTACAGGCCGCCAGCGGGATCGGCGAACACATCGAGCTCGAGCTGGCGCATGCCGAGCTCGAGCTGCTCGGTCAGGGGGCGGTGGGTGTACTCCAACGACATGGCCAGGAGTGGGTCGAAGGCGGTGAGGAGCGAGAACAGGCCCGGTGATGGCTGCACGTGGAAGCTGTTGTGAGTGCCCACCACCTGGATCTGGTTGAGGCGCACGCAGCGATCGATCCATTCGCGTTGCACGCGGCTGGGCGCCGGCGGAAGCGACGACCCGCGAGCCAGCGCCGCGCACGACGAGCCCCGGTCTGTGCCCGGGGCGGTCGGGAGCTCGGCGGCGCCCGCCGGCCGGCTCGCCAGGGCGAGCGTTCCCACGGCAACGAAGAAGATGGCCGCGCGCACAAGACGGCGGCGGCGCCCGGCGAGGAAGGTTGTCATGCGTGCATGATCCTTGCAGCCAGACCCGGTCGAGGCCATGGGGATGAGGCGCGATCGTGGGTCAGCCGTGCCCCCGGCGGGATTCGAACCCGCACTGGAGAAGGTTTTAAGCCCTCTTCCTCTCGCCATTTGGGATACGGGGGCGGCGCCGACACGGTACCTACGCCGCCTGCTCGGATGCGGCTGCCACCACCCATAGGCCGGCCCGGGCCCGGTCGGCGTCGGCGTTGGTGAGGTCGTTCGCAACCACGATGCCGTCGATCATGTCGGCCAACACGGCGGCGAACGGGCGCCCTCGCACGACGACGGCGATGGTTGCCCCGCCGTCAGCCCGCCGTCGCAACGTCCGGTCGACCCCGCTCAGCCGGGGCGGGCTGCGGAACCCGGGCACGCGGAGGCCAAGGCGGCGAGCCTCGCCGCTCAGCGTGCGGACGGCGGCGGCGAAGCGAAGGGACATCGGTTCCATCACCTCTCAGTATCCGCAGGGGGTGTGACAAGAAGGCGGCCACCCCACCACCGAAGGCTGTGGCGTTCCAGGGGGATGTGGTGCTCCGGGGCGTCAGGGACCCCGAAGGGCCACAGCCTCGCCGCCGCGCGCCGCCGCCCCCCGGCCATCCCCGGCTGGGTCACACGGTGCTCGTACCGTTGGAACGTGACGCTGGTCGTGGACGCGGAGCTGAACCCCGCGCAGCAGGAGGTGCTCGACGTGCTCGGGGCGTCTCGTGACTCGTGGCCGCAGTTCGAGCCGGGGCTGCGGGCCGAGTTGCGTCACGAGCTGGAGGTCACGCTCGAGCCGCTGGCGCACGCCCTCGAGCGGGTGGGCGCGGCGCCCCGGACGTTCACCAAGCACGACCTGAGCAGCATCCACGGCTGCGAAGAGCGGTTCATGGCCGAGCACGCGGCCGGCTTCCCCGGATGGTCGGTGCCGAAGGCCCGCGGGGTGGTGGCCCACAAGGCCATCGAGCTGTCCATGCACGTGCGCGACGAAGTCGTGCCATTGCACCTCGTCGACGAGGCCCTGGCGCGGCTCACCGAGAAGGACAGCGGCCTGGGTTCGTGGATGCAGACGATCACCGAGTTCGACCGGGCCGAGCTCACGGGGGAGGCCGTCGACCGCGTCAGCAAGTTCGTGGAGTGCTGGCCGAAGCTGAAGCCGGCGTGGCGTCCGGTCCTGGAGAGCAAGCTGATCGTCGACCTGTGCGACGAGCGCGTCAGCCTGCGGGGCAAGGTCGACCTCACCCTCGGCATGGCGCAAGGCACCGCGGCCGGCAAGGTGCTCGTCGACTTGAAGACTGGGGGCTTCGCGCCCGAGCACCTCGACGACCTCCGCTTCTACGCGCTACTCGAGGCGATCCGCCTCGGCGTGCCACCCCGCCGCGTGGCGACCTACTACCTCGACGCCGGCCGCTTCGTCCCCGCCGACGTCACCGTCGACAGCTTGTTCTCGGCGGTGGCCCGCGTCGTCGGCGGCGTGCAGGTGCTCGTCGAGCTGGTGGCAGGGGGACGGCCCGCGGTGTTGCGGACCGGTCCGGCCTGCCGCTGGTGCCCCCTGCTCGTCGGCTGCGAGACGGGGCGCCTGTCAATCGGCGACGGCGGCTGACCGAGCGGACGCGGGCGCAACGGCCACGGCGGCCGGTCCGTCGCCCAACGCGACCAGGCGACCGCTCATCCCCAGCCAGACCGCCAGCACCACGAGGAGCAGACCGGCCGCCGCCACTGTCGTACGTGGACCGAAGACGTCGACCAGCACGCCCTGCACAAGTCCGCCCACCGGGATCGCGGCCGTCAACGCCATGAGGTAGAGCGCCACGACCTTCCCGCGCCGGGCCTCGTCGACCTGGAGTTGGAGCGCGGTGTTGAGCGCGGCGGCTACCGCGAGGTAGCCCGCCCCCGCGACCACCAACGCGACTGCCGCGACCGCGTATACGGGCGCGAGCGCGAACGCGGCGACCGACGCTCCGTACAACGGGAGCGCGACACGCACGACCGCGCCGCGGGCCATGCGGCCCACCCGCCCGGTGACGAGGGGCGCGCCCACGATGGCGCCCAGGCCCAGGCACGCGCCCAGGAACCCGTAGGCCTGGCGGCCGACATGGAAGACGTCGTCGGTGAAGACGACGATCAACGAGAACACCGGGCTGCCGAGCAGGCCGAGCACGACAACGGTGAGGATGCAGACCGACAGCCCGGGCCGGTCCCGCACGTAGCGGATCGTGGTGGCGAACTCGCGCATGACGGTCGGCCGGTCGCCCACCGGCGGTACCAGCCGCGGGACCTGGATGAGCACGAGGGCGGCGATGACCGCGCCGAACGACAGGGCGTTCAACAGGAACGCCCAGCCCGGCCCGACGGCGGCGAGCACGACGCCGCCCAGGGCGGGGCCGAGAGCGCGGGAGGCGTTGAACTGGGCCGAGTTCAGCGTGATCGCGTTCGGAAGCACCGACCGCGGCACCAGTTCGGTGACGAAGGCCTGCCACGCCGTGATGTTCAGCCCGGCGACGATGCCCGCGAGGCAGACGAGTCCGACGATGACCCCGGGCTTGGCCAGGTCCGCCACCCATACGCCCCAGAGACCGAGGGCCGCGACGGCCAACGCCGACTGGGTGATGAGCAGGATCCTGCGCCGCGGGTACCGGTCGGCCAGCGAGCCCGCCAACGGCCCGAGGAGCACCGCCGGCAGGAACTGCGCGAACGTCGACAGGCCCACCCACAGCGCGTTGCCGGTCAGCCGGTACAGCACGAACGGGACGGTGACGTTCTGGACCCAGCTGCCCGTGTTCGAGATGAGCGCCCCGCCCCAGAACAGGGCGAAGTTCCGGTAGCGCAGGGCTTCCCCGGAACCGGCCATCCGAGCAGTCTGGCAGTCGGGACTAAGTTCTCCACGATGCCCGCCCGGCGCGACACCCCGGTGACGAGCCCGTCGCAGGCTCTCGTGCCGATCCCGAGACTGGCCGAGGAACCGCCGCCCCTGGCGGACCCGCGCCGCAGTGACGTCGACGAGTGGGGCCGGTCCGAGCACATGCGGGAGATCGCCCGGCGGCTGTTCGACCCGTTGTACCGGTACTGGTTCCGTGCCGAGTGGGAGGGGCTCGAGAAAGTCCCCGCCGACGGCGGCGCCCTGCTCGTCTCGAACCACGCCGGCGCGGTGCCGTCGGACGCCCCGGTGATCATGCACGGCATCGAGACCGAGTTGGGCCGACCCGTGTACGGCCTGGCCGAGTACATCTTCAAGACGATGCCGGTCGTGGGCACGATCTGGTCCCGAGTCGGAGGGGTCACGGCCCAACCCGACAACGCGTACCGGTTGATGCGAGAACAGGGTCAGCTCGTGCTGGTCTTCCCGGAGGGAACGAAGGGCACGGGCAAGCCGTACCAGGAGCGGTACCGGCTCCGCCGCTTCGGACGCGGGGGCTTCGTCGAGATCGCGATGCGCGCGGGCGTCCCCGTGGTGCCGATCGCGGTGGTGGGCGCCGAAGAGTCGATGCCGATCCTCGTGAAGGTGCCCCGGGCGGCCAAGGCACTCGGTATCCCTTACTTCCCGATCACCGCGAACATGCTCGCCTTCGGCCCCGTGCTCGGGCAGATCCTGTACTTCCCCGCGAAGTTCAAGCTGCGGGTGCTCGACCCGATCTACTTCGATGTCGAGCCCGACCAACCCCGGTACTCCCGCAGCCGGATCATGGACTACTCGGAGTCGATCCGGGAGCAGATCCAAGAGGCGCTCTACGACATGCTCCGCCATCGCCGCTCGATCTGGTTCGGATGAACATCGCCTTCACCCGTTCGCTTCGCTCACTCCGTTCGGGCGAGCTCTACGGCGCCCGCCTGACGGCGGGCCCGAAAGCATGTCGCCGATCGACCGGCAAAGCCTGTCGCTCCCCCCACAGGCGGTCGTCCTGATGGGTCGGCGCGTGCTCATCACGGGGCTGGGGACGTTCTGGGGTGGTCGCGTCGCCCAGACCCTCGAGCGCGACCCCGAAGTCGACGTCATCATCGGCCTCGACCGCGAGGAACCGACGGTCAAGCTGGACCGCACTGAGTACGTCCGCAGCGACGCCAGCTACTCCATCCTGTCGCGCATCGTGAAGGCCACCCAGGTCGACACGATCCTTCACACCTTCCTCGTCGTCGACTCGACGCAGATGAGCTCGCGCACGATGCACGAGATCAACGTCATCGGGACGATGAACCTGTTCGCGGCGGCGTCCGCTGCGGGGAGTCCGGTGCGCGACGTCGTCGTCAAGTCGTCCACGCTTGTGTACGGCGCGGGCGAGCGTGACCCGGTGTGGTTCAGCGAGGAGTCGCAGCGGACCGCGCCCGCGCGCACCGCGGTCGAGTCGAGCCTGCTCGAAGTCGAGGGCTACGTACACGACTTCGCCGAGGACAACCCGCACGTCACGGTGGCCCTGTTGCGATTCTCGAACGTGCTCGGGACCGACATCGTCACACCGTTGGCCAAAGCGCTGCAGCTGCCGTTCGTGCCATCCCTGTTCGGCTACGACCCTCGCATCCAGTTCGTCCACGAGGACGACGTCATCCGGGCGATCATGTTCGTGCTCGCCCACCAGGTGCCCGGGATCTACAACGTGGCCGGCGACGGTCTGCTCCCGTGGAGCGAGGTGGCCGCGATATGCGGCAAGCGGACGTTCCCGCTGCCGCCCATCGGCATGGGCCTGGCCATTGCACCGTTCCGCCGCCTCGGCATCGACCTGCCGCCCGAACTGCTCGCGCTGCTGCGCTTCGGCCGGGGCGCGGACAACCGGCGGTTGAAGCAGGCGGGCTTCCAGTACCACTACACGTCGGCCGGGACGATCGAGGCCTTCGCCGACGCGGTCCGGCTTCGCAAGACCGTCGGCGCCGCCACGAGCTATCGCTACGAGCGCGACGTCGAGCAGTTCTTTCGCCACTCCCCTGCTGTCGTCCGAGACGGAGACCTGTCGTGAGCCCGCTCGTCCGTTACGAAGTGTCCGACCGCGTCGCGACGATCACCCTCGACGACCCCGAGCACCGGAACGCGCTCAACCTCGAGATGGTCGGCGAGATCGTCGCGTTGTTCGACGCGCTCGAGTCCGACCCCGATGTCGGCGCTGTCGTCGTCACGGGCGCGCCCCCGGCGTTCTGTGCCGGCGCCGATCTCTCCCATCTCGGCGGCTCGCAGCGGGAAGGGATGCTGTCGATCTACGACGGCTTCCTACGAGTCGGTCGGTGCCCGCTTCCCACGGTCGCCGCCGTGAACGGCGCCGCCGTCGGCGCGGGCGTGAACCTGGCGCTGGTGTGCGACCTTCGCCTCGCGGCCCGCCGCGCCAAGTTCGACAGCCGGTTCTTGCAACTCGGACTGCATCCGGGCGGGGGCCACACGTGGATGTTCCGCCGGATCGCGGGGCCGCAAGCCGCGGCCGCGTGCGTGTTGTTCGGCGAGGTGCTCGACGGGGCCACCGCGGAGCGAGCCGGTCTGGCCTGGCGGTGCGTCGACGATGACCGGTTGCTCGACGAGGCCCACACTCTGGCGGCCCGGGCGGCCGACGGCCCGCCCGAACTCGTGCGGCGCGTCAAGCAGACGCTCTCGGACATGGCGACGATCACGACCCCCGACGACGCCGTCGCGCGCGAGCTCGAACCCCAACTCTGGTCGATCGCCCAACCGGCCTTCCGCGAACGCCTCGCCGCCCTCCAACAGAAGATCACGAGCCGCTGACGACGTCACCGCGGCGTTCTCAGTCGATCCACTCCTTGCAGAGCTCGTCGCGGCGTTCGTCCCACTCCTCGACGGTCATCGCAAAGCGGATGTGGTCCTCCCAGACGCCGTTGATCTCGAGGTAGCGCTCCGCCAAGCCCTCCTCGCGGATGCCGAGCTTCTCCATGACCCGGCGGCTGGCGCCGTTGCGGGGGATGATGGCGATCTGGATGCGATGCAGGTGCAGTTCCTCGAACGCGTGGCAGGCGAGGACCGCGACCGCCTCCGGCGTGTAGCCCTGGCCCGCGTGCTTCTCGTCGATCCAATAGCCGATGTACGCCGACTGGAACGGGCCCCGCTGGACCGCGGACAGATTGATCTCGCCCGCGAAGTCGCCGTCGACGAAGATCCCGAAGCCGTAGGCGGTCCCGAGCTGGCGCTCGCGTTGGCGGGCGCTGCACCGCACGGCGAACGCGTCCTTGTCCTCGACCGTGTCAGGCTGCCCGTGCACGCGCTGCGGCTCCCACTTCGTGAGCCAGTCGGCGTTGCGGCGCCGTACCTCGCGCCACGCTGGCCAGTCGGCCGCGACGAGCGGACGCAGCAGGATGCGCTGCCCGAACAGGGTCGTCATCGGAGGCCGAGCCTACGGAGAATCTGCGGCGAGCGCGGCGTGGACCGCGTCGATCGCGCCCGGGTCTTCGAGCGACGACAGGTCACCGGCATCGACACCGAGCACCGTTGCTCGGATCGCCCGCCGCACGACCTTCGCGCTGCGCGTCTTCGGCAGGGCGCGCGTGAAGCGCACGGCCGCCGGTTTGAACGACTTCCCGAGCTGGTCCGCGACGGTGGCGGCGAGCTCGGCGCGCAGCGCGTCGGACGGCTCGAACCCCGGTGCGACGACGACGAACACCCACAACTCTTCGCCCTTGATCTCGTTCGGGATGCCGACGGCCGCGGCCTCGACCACCGCGGGATGCGACACCAGCGCCGACTCGGCCTCCGCGGGCCCCAGGCGCTTGCCCGCGATCTTGATCGTGTCGTCGCTGCGGCCGTGGAGATACCACTGGCCGTCCTCGATCGACGCCCAGTCGCCGTGCACCCACACGTCCGGCCATCGGCTCCAGTAGACCTCGAGGTACCGGTCGGGATCTTTGTAAAGACCGCGGGTCATGCCCGGCCACGGGCGCGTGCAGACGAGCTCGCCGACCTCGCCCCGCACGGGACGGCCAGTGTCGTCGAAGACGTCGACCGCCATGCCGAGCGACGGTCCGCCCAGGGTCATGGGCGTCAACGCCTGCACCGGGTGGGGCGACAGGAAACACGCACCGACCTCGGTGCCCCCAGAGATGTTGATCACCGGGCAGCGCCCATCGCCGACGACCTCGAAGTACCACCGCCACGGGTCCTCGTTCCACGGCTCGCCCGTCGACCCGAGGATGCGGACCCGGGACCGGTCGTGGGCGCGCACCGGGCCGTCGCCGTGGGTGCGCAGCGACCGGATCAAGGTCGGGCTGATCCCGAGGATCGTGACCGTGTGACGGGCCACGAATGCCCACAGCCGGTCGGGGCCTGGGTGATCGGGCGCGCCGTCGTAGAGGCAGACGGTCGCGCCGTTGGCCAGCGCGCCGACGATCTCCCACGGGCCCATGATCCAGCCGAAGTCCGCGAGCCAGAACAGGCGGTCGCCGGGCCGGCAGTCGAACTGGAACGCGGCCTCTTCGGCGATCTTGGCGAGGAAGCCGCCGTGCACGTGCACCGAACCCTTGGGGCGCCCGGTCGTACCCGAGGTGTACGCGATGAACAAGGTGTGCTCGCTGTCGACCGCGAGCGCCGGGAGCGGCTCGGTGGCAGGAGGAGGCCACGCGACTTGCCGTTCGTCGGTGGCGTCCCGCCCTCGACCCATCCGCGGAACGACGACGACCGTCGACACGCTCGGCACGCGCGCGGCGGCCGCGAGCGCGGTGGCGAGCATCGGCACCTCGCGGCCCCGCCGGGGACAGCCCTCGGCGGTGATGAGCGCCTTCGCCTCCGCGTCGGCCAACCGCACCACGATCGCCTCGGCGCCATAGCCGGAGAAGATCGGTAGGAACACGGCACCGAGCTTCGCGACGGCAAAGCAGGCGGCCACCGTCTCCGGCACCATCGGCAGAAAGATGCCGACGGCGTCGCCCGTGCCGATGCCGCGCGACGCGAGCAGCGCGGCGCACCCGTCGACCTCGGCCCGCAGCTCGGCGTACGTCCACTGGCGCTCGTCGCCCTCCTCGCCCTCCCACATGACCGCCACGGCGTCGGGCGTCGCAGCCGCCCACCGGTCGACGCACGCGGCGGCCAGGTTGATGCGACCGCCGACGAACCACGTAGCCCAGGGGATGCCACGGGACACGTCGAGCACCCGCTCGTAGCGCGTGCTGAACGGCAGGCCCAGAAACGCCACCACTGCGCCCCAGAACCATTCGGGATCCTCGATCGAGCGGGCAACGAGACGGTCGAAGTCGGCGATGCCTTCGAGGGCCATGAACCGCTCGACGTTCGTGGTGCCGTCGAGCGCCGGCCGCCAGACGACCGCTTCACTCACGGATACGCCTCGCGGAGGCGAGGCACGACATCGGCGAGAACGGCGTCGAACGCGCCCTCCTCCCGATCTACGACGAACGCCGGCGACGCACCAACCGGTAGCGGCTCGTAGGTGATGACCTCGTCGACGCCGGCACCGACCAGGTCGTGCGCGAGTTGTTCGAACTCGGCGGCCGTCGTCCAGCTGGTGCCGGGCGTGAAGTCGAGCAGCGCGGAGCGACGCACCGCGCCGGGCGCGCGCCCGACGGCCGCGAGCCGGGCGTCCAGTCGCCCACCCATCGCCTCGAACCACGCGACGTTCGCCTCGCGATCGCCGCCACGCAACCCGAAGGCATTCCACGCGTCGCCGTGCCGGGCGACGGCGTCGAGCGCCTTCGATCCGTGCGCGGCGATCATGAGCGGTAGCCGGCCCCGCACCGGACGCGGCGCCAGCCCGTCGTCGTCGAGCACCGCCGTGAGACGGTCGACCCACGCGCCGAACGCGTCGGCGCGCTGCCGCGGTGACTGATCGGCGGCTTGCAGCAGCGCGTAGTCCCACGGGCTGCCGGCCGTACCCACCGCCAGCTCCACGCGCCCGTCGCTCACGTGGTCGACGGTGACCGCGGCCTTGGCCAACACCGCGGGGTTGCGGATCGTCATCGAGAACACGAGTGCACCGACGGTCGCCCGCGCCGTGCTCATGGCGAGCGCGGTGAGCGTCGTGACGCCCTCGAACCATGGCTCCATGCGGTACGGGTTGCTGAGGTGATCGCAGGTCCAGATGGAGTCGACGCCCTGCTCATCGAGGCGGGTCCACCGCGCGCGCAACTCAGGCCATGGCTGGTTCGGCAAGGTGATGGCGCCGAAGCGGAACGTCAACGACCCAGTACCTCCGCCAGCGCGCCGAGGAGCATCACCACGTTGCGGGGCCGGGCAGTGTGGCCCATGCAGCCGATGCGCCAGACCTTCCCCGCGAACTGACCGAGGCCGCCGCCGATCTCGATGCCGTAGTGCTCGAGCAGCGTGCGGCGTACCGCGGCCTCGTCGCCCACGTCGTCGGGCACCCACGCGGTGGTCAGTTCGGGGAGGCGGTGGCCCTCTTCGGCGAACAGCCGGAAGCCCAGCTTCTCGAGTCCATCGTGGAGCAGGCGTCCGCACTCGGCATGGCGGGACCAGGCCGCCTCGAGCCCTTCGTCGAGCAGAGCCCCGAGTCCCGCGTGGAGGGCCACGATCATCGCCGTCGGGGCAGTGTGGTGGTAGCGGCGGCCGCTGCCGGCCATGGCGTAGTCGGCGATCAGCCGCAGGTCGAGGTACCAGCTCGGGCACCGCTCGACGAGGCGGTCGCGCGCCCGGTCGCCGACCGTGAGCGGGGCCAGCCCCGGCGGGACGCCGAGACACTTCTGGGTCCCGCTGTACGCGATGTCGACTCCCCAGCCGTCGACGTCGACTGGGATGCCGCCGAGCGAGGTGACGCAGTCGACGAGCAGGAGCGCATCGCCTTTGGCGGGTCCGAGCGGCTCGATGTCGTTGCGGACACCGGTGGACGTCTCCGCGTGGACGACTGCGATCACCGTCGGTGCAGGGTGCGCGTCGAGCAGCCGCTGCGGGTCGATGGCCCGCCCCCACTCCTCGTCGATGCGGACGACGTCGGCGCCGCACCGAGATGCGACCTCGCACATGCGCTCACCGAAGACGCCGTTCACGCCCACCACTACTGCGTCGCCCGGGTTCACGATGTTGACGAGGGCTGCCTCCATGCCCGCCGAGCCGGTGCCGCTGATCGGGAGGGTGAGCGCGTTGTCGGTGCGGAACACGGCGCGCAGCCGGTCGCAGGTCTCGTCGAGCACGCGCAGGAACTCGGGATCGAGGTGGCCGAGCAACGGCTCCGCGAAGGCGGCGGTGACCTCGGGATACGGGTTGCTCGGCCCCGGTCCCATGAGGATCCTGTCGGTGAGCGGCATCGGCGGCGAGCCTACGCTGGCCACCATGAGACGGTGGGTGGCGGGCGCCGGCCTCGCGCTGTTGGTGGGGTGCGGGGCGTCGTCGGACGCTGGCTCGGACACGACCACCACGACGTCGACGACCTTGCCACCGAGCACCGTCACGCTTCCACCGACGACGACGGTCGTGCCCGCCGCGCCACAACCGACACCGGGAGCCGCCGCCGAGGTCGTCATCGCCGCGTGGCAGGCCGGCGACCGCAGCGCCGCGCTGCAAGTTGCGACCGCGGCCGCCGTCGACGCACTGTTCGCGATCCAGGCCACGTCCGTCTCCGCCCGCGGCTGCAACCAAGGGGGCACCGACCCCAGCTACTGCGTCTACCGCACCGACGTCGGTGAGCTACAGCTGAAGCTCACAGTGGCCGGAGGCGGCTGGATCGTCGCCGACGCTTTCCTCGGCACCGGCTGAACCCCCACCCCAGCCCGTTCTGTCGGTGGTTGTCCGCCTATAGACCCCTCAACTAACGCCAGAACGAGGGGTTTCGCCGAGTTGGCTGAGGATCAGGCCGTCGAGGATGTCGGCTTCGGAGACAAGACACGAGTTGAAGCCGAAGAACCGCATGATGGCGACGAGGATGCAGGAGCCAGCGACGATGACGTCGGCCCGCGCCTCCTCCAGTCCGGGGTTGGCGATGCGGTCGGCGCGGCGCTCGGTCGCGAGGGTCCGGAAGACGTCCTCGGCGGCCTCGTGGGTGAGCACGAAGTGGTGGATGCGATCGCGGTCGTAGGTCGCCAGCCCGATCTCGACGGCGGCCACGGTGGTGACCGTGCCCGCCAGCCCGATGAACCGTGCCGCGTCCACCGCGCCGGGCAGCTCGCGTACGACGTCCTCGAGGTACGCCTCGGTGAGCGAGATGCACGCGCTCAGCTCCTCGGGCGCGGGCGGGTCGTGCTCGATGAACTTCTCGGTGAGACGGACGCAGCCGACGTCGAGGGACACGACCCCTTCGCACGTGTCGCGGCCCATTGAGAACTCGGTCGAACCGCCACCGATGTCGGCGACGAGCGACAGGCTCGTGCGATCCGCGGGCGGAAGATCGGCCACCGCCCCGGCGAACGAGAGGCGGCCCTCCTCGTCGCCCCCGAGCAGCTCGGGCCGCACACCGATCACGTCCGCGGCCGCGCCGAAGAACTCCTCGCGGTTCACCGCGTCGCGGGCCGCCGAGGTGGCGGTCATCCGCACCCGTTCCACACCATGGCGATTCATCACGCCCCGGTACTCGCGCAGTACGTCGACTGTGCGCTCGATCGCGTCGGCGTCCAACGCCCGAGTCGCGTCGACGCCTTGGCCGAGCCGGGTGATGCGCATGAGCCGGTCGAGCGGCCGGAGGGGCGCGGCCGCTCCGTCACCGGACTGGGCGACGAGCAAGCGGGTCGAGTTCGTACCGCAATCGATGGCCGCGACGTTCATGCCGTGAGCCGATCGTGGACCCATTGGCCCACGGGGTCGTCGCCGCCCGCGAGGAACCAGGCGTAGTGGGCATGGAGGCACTTGACGCCCGCCCGCGCGCCGCCGACACCGCCGTGGGGTCGAGGTCCGTCGTGGGTGGCGGGCAGGGTGGCATCACGCTCCGCCGCGTACCGACGATGGGCATCGGCGATCGCCTCCGGCGCGATGGCCCGCTCGGCCTCGCGCCCGCCGCCCGCAGCCTCCAACCGCGCGACCGCGGTGCGCTCCGGCTCGCCGACGAGCCAGTAGCGCGTGGGCATCGGCGTGCCGTCGGTCAACAACGGCGCGTTGCGGATCACCAGCGGCGAGCCGTCATCGTGGGTGACGACCACCTCGTACGCGCTTTGCGGTTCCCGACCGAGCAGCGCGACGACCGCGGCGTGATGGCCGGCATCGACGCTCACGCCAGCGCGCCCGTCCGCTCCAGAATCTCGATTCGGTTCCCCGCGGGATCACGGGTGAAGCCTCGCTGGCCGCCAAAGATGTCGTCGCCGTCCTGCCACGGTGCGCCCGCGCCGGCCACGGCGGAGCGGACGGCGTCGAAGTCGTCGACGACGAACGCCGTGTGCGCGTCGGGACTGGGGGGGCCGTCCCGCTCCGAGAGGTGGAGCTGGGTGACGGCGTCGATCTGCAACCACGCGCCGCCCGGACCGGTGCCCGGCAGCTTGGCGGTCGGCGCGAAACCGAACACGCTCTCGTAGAAGGCGGACACGGCCGCAGCCTCGCCCGCCGGGATCACGACGTTCACGTGATGGACGCGGGTCACCGGCGGCGGCGCCGGCGGAGGAACACCCGCAGGAGCCAGAGCAGCGCGACCGCCGCGACCACCGGGCCGACCCGCTTGACGACGGGCGCGCCCGCCGTCTCGATGAGGTCGACCGGGGTCGCCGGCGCATGGTCGATCTTGCGCACGCCGGACGCGGTCTCGGGTGTCGCCGCGACGTCGGCGGTTTGGTCCGCCTCTTCGGGCGCCGGCGGCGTGGGCACCGCGGCCACGGGATCGTCGGAGTCGGCCAGGACGCTCGTCTCCAGGCAGGCCACGAACTGGTCGAGCAGCTTCGCGCTCACGTCGGCCATGACGCCGCGGCCGAACTGCGCGACGCGGCCGGTGACCGTGAGGTCGGTGACCACTTGGACCTGGGTGCCGTCGGCCTCGGGCGTGAGCGTGGCCGTGATCGTGGCGTTGGCGTTGCCTTGGCCCCGCGTATCGCGGCCCTCGGCGCGGAGCACCGCCCGGTGCGCCGCGTCGTCACGTTCGAGGAACGTGGCCTTGCCCTTGTACTGGGCCGTGATGGGACCGACCTTGACCTTCACGACGCCGCGATACTCGTCGCCTTCGATCTCCTGGAGCTGCGCCCCGGGCATGCACGGCGCGATGCGCTCTACGTCGGTGAGCACGCGCCACGCCTGGTCGACGGGCACGGGCACGTGGAAGTCGTTGGTCAGCTCCACCGTTCGAGATCCTCCACGCGGTCGATGTCGGTCGGGTCCCCCGAGCACGGTACTTCGGTTACGAGGTCGGGTCGTTCGCGCATCAGAACCCGCGCCCCTTCGTCCCCGGTGGCGGGCAGCAGGGGCCACACCTCGGCCGCGAGGCGCACCGGGTTCCCGCGGCGTCCGCCGTAGGAGGCGACCGCGATCGGGTGGCCGGTCGCGGCGGCGACGGCCCGGTATGCGTCGGGCGCCACGAAGGGCTGGTCCCCCAGGCCGACGACGATGGCGTCGTGACCGAGACGTTCGGCCACCGCCCACCCCGCCCGCAGCGAGAACGCCTGACCTTCGCTCGATCTCGGGCTTCCGACCGACTTCACGCCCGGCGGGAGGACGTCGTACACGCCGAGGTCGTCACCGATCACGACCAGTGTGTCGTCGAGGCCGGCCGCCAGCGCGCTCTCGATCGCCCACACCACCAGGGGCTTGCCCCGCAGCGGCGCCAGCAGCTTGTGGGTCGCGCCCGTGAAGCGGGAGCCGGTGCCGGCCGCGAGTACGACCGCGGCTGTCGTCACTGTGGGCTCAGACTCAAACGTGCCAGTCGACGGCGTACACGCGGTACGTCCGTGACAGCCCGCGCAGCTCGACTTCGCGACCGTCGTCGAATCCGAGGTCGCCGCCGCTCTCGGTGAGCTCCTTCACGAGCGAGGATGCGAGGATCTCGCCGCCCTTGGCCTCGCTCGCGATGCGGGCGGCGAGGATCACGTGCTTGCCGAAGAAGTCGCCGTCCTCGCGAAGGACCTCGCCGGTGTGCAGCCCGATGCGAACGTGCAGCGCGAGATCGGGCTGCAACCGCCGCTGCATCGCCATCGCTTGCTGGACGCCGATCGCGCAGAGCACGGCCCGCCGCGCGCTCGAGAAGACGACCATGAACCCGTCGCCCTCGGCCTTCACCTCGGTGCCACCGGATCGGCCGATCTGCTCGCGCACGATCCGGTTGTGCTCGCGAAGCAGATCGAGCCACCGGTGGTCGCCGAGCCGTTCGGCCAGACCCGCGGAGCCCTCGATGTCGCTGAAGAGGATCGTGACGGTGCCGTCCGGCGCCGCTTGCTTCGACAGGTCGGGCGCGTCGCGCCGGACGTCGTCGGCCAAGTCGTCGAGGTCGTGATCCTCCGCCACTGGGGCGGACCGCGTGTGCGGCATGGGTGGAGGCGGCGGGATGGGCGGCGTCGGTGGCGCCGGTACGTGGGGCGCGTGGGGCATTGGCGGGAGCGGCGGGAGCGGCGGGCCCATCCGGCGCCCGGCCCGTTGCGCCTCGCGCTCGGCTCGGCGCTCGTGGGCCTCGCGGCGCACGTCCCGCATCGCCTCGCGCTGGGTGCGACTCCGGACGCTGATCCCGCCCCACAGGCCACGGGCCCGGACGGTGATACGGGGCGCGCCGGGCAACGCCGGCGCGTCACGCACGCGGTTGTCGGCGCCCCCCATCAGCACGAAGCCGTCCATGTCGACGGGGATGCCTTCAGGGACGAGGATGTCGATGCCGCCCATGATCGCGGTGGCGGTGATCTCGATCTCGGTGGACTCGAGGAGCGCGCCGCGCAGGTCGAGCTTGACGCCGCCCCACCACGCGAAGGCCGAGAGCTTGGGGCCCACCCGCCATCGCCCTCGCCGCTCCTGCCCGCTCATGATGGCCACGATGCGCTGCCGCCGGCGCTTCACGGGCGCGCCGCTCACGTCGACCTCGGGCATCGGTGATTGTGGGGTCGGCGTCGGGATGGGCGCCACGACCGGCAGGTCGGTGATCACCCGCTGCAAGTCGGCCACGATGCGGGCCGCGTAGACCTGGCCGGCACGGTCGGCGAACTCGTCGAGGGTGATGCGACCCTCGCCGACCGCCGTCCGCAGATGCCCGATCACGATCTCGCGGTCGTGATCGGCGATGCGGATCTCCGGCGCCTGGCCCTCCCCCGGTGACGGCAGCACCCGGCCAGTCTCCCCCATATCGGTCACCGGAACCTAGTTGCCAGCCCTCTGCGGAACCGGTGGGTGCGCACGGTGACCCCGCCGAACACGGTGGTGGCTCGCACCCGGACCACGGGGTGGTCGAGCTGAACCGGCGTCCGGACCCGGAAGTCCTTGCTGCCCACGACCGTGAGGCCCGTGAGTTCGGCCGCGACACCCTCGGGGACGAGCACCTCGATGCCCCCGAACACCGCGATTGCCCGGATCTCCACGTCCCCGCCGTCGACCTCGGCGTCGGTCAGATCGAGCTGGCAACTGCCGAGCACCACGATCGCAGTGGTCGGACGGGCCGGCCGCCAGCGGCCGCTCTGCCGGGCCCCGCCCAACACGCTCACGACCCGCCGCGTCGGTTCCCGGCGCGCCGGCCGCGGCCCGGCGGCCACGACCGGCAGGTCGACCACCACGCGCTCCAGTTCGCCCGCGGTGCGAGCGCTGTAGACGTCGCCGACCCGGTCAGCGAACTCGTCGAGGGTGAGCTGGCCGTCGGCGCATCCGCCCCGCAGGCGGGCGACGGCCTGCTCGCGCTCGGCGTCGGAGATCCGTCGTTCTGCTGCGGGCAGCATCACCGCTGGACAGTCTGGCACCGCGAAGGCGTGGGTGGTTGTGCGGCTATAGACCGCTCAACCACCACATCCCGCCGAATCACCACAGCCTTCATGCGTGGATCGGACCCTCGGTCTGGCGCAGCGGGACGGTCGCGGTGCGGCCGGTGCGGAGGGCGATGATCTCCGCGCAGATCGAGACGGCGGTCTCCTCCGGCGTACGGGCGCCGATGTCGAGACCGATGGGCGCCATGACGCGGGCGAGTCCGGCGTCGTCGACCCCCTCGTCACGGAGCCGCTTCACCCGGTCGTCGTGCGTGCGCCGCGACCCCATCGCGCCCAGGTACCCGACCTCGGTGACCAGCGCGGCGACGATCGCGGGCACGTCGAACTTGGCGTCGTGGGTGAGGACGCACACCGCGTCGCGAGGGCCGAGCGTGGCACCGACGCGCTCGAGGAGCCGGTTCGGCCAGTCCACGACGACCTCGTCGGCCATCGGAAAACGGCGCGTCGTCGCGAACGCCTCACGCGCGTCGCACACGGTGACGTGGTAGCCGAGGAGCTTGGCCAGCCGGGCGAGGGCGGCGGTGAAGTCGACCGCGCCGAAGATCAGCATGCGGGGCTGCGACGCGAAGGACTCGATGAAGACCGACACCACCCGCTCGCGCGCCTCGCCGTGGGGTCCGTAGTGGCGGACCCCGGTGACGCCGGCGACCAGCTCGCCCAGCGCGTCGCGAGCGACGACCCGGTCGAGGTCGGGATCGCCGAGCGAACCCAACGGGTCGCCGTCCTGGCGGACGAGGAGCTTCTGACCGCGTCCCGGCCCGTCGATCACGGTGGCAATGGCCACTGGCCGGTCGTCCCGGACAGCGGCGGCCAGTTCGTCGTAGATCACCAGTCGAGCGGTTCGACGAAGAGATGGATCGTGCCCCCGCACGTGAGCCCGACCGCGAAAGCCTCGTCGTCGCTGTAGCCGAACGTCACGAGCCGGCGATCGCCGGTGGCGAGCACGTCGAGCGCCTCGGTGACCACGGCCCCCTCGACGCAGCCTCCCGACACGGAGCCGGCCACCTCGCCGTCCTCGCTCACCGCCATGGCCGCGCCCGGGGCGCGGGGGCCAGAGCCTTCGACGTCGACCACCCGAGCGATCGCCACCCGTTTGCCCGCGGCCCGCCAGCGATCCAGGTCATCGAGCAATTCCTTCATCGCGATATCACCTCCGCAAGCCGTTCGAGCGAGGCCAGCGAGTGGCCCTCGACGAACTCGTCGACATGGGGCAGCGCCGCGGCCATGCCCGCCGCGAGCGGGGCATAGCCGACCGACGCCTTCAGCGGGTTGACCCACACGACGCGGTGGGCCACGCGGCCGAGACGGGCCATCTGCTCGGCCAGGACCTCCGGGTCCCCCCGGTCCCATCCGTCGGAGAGGATCACGACGATCGCGCCGCGGGCCAGCCCCCGCACCCCCCAGACGTCGTTGAAGGCACGGAGGCCGTCACCCAGGCGGGTGCCCCCCGACCAGTCGGCCACCGCAGCGCCGGCGCGCGCCAACGCGGCGTCGGGATCGTGGGACGCCAGCTCTCGGGTGATGCGGGTCAGCCGCGTGCCGAGTGCGAACGCCTCCACCCGCTGGCGTCCGATGACAGCGGCGTGCACGAAGCGCAGGAGCGCCCTCGAATACGGCTCCATCGAGCCGCTCACGTCGCACAACAGCACCAGGCGGCGGGCTCGGGTACCCGGCTCGCTCCACGCCCGCTGCACTGGCTCCCCGCCCGTGCGCAGCGCGCGCCGCACCGTGCGGCGGACGTCGGGGCGGACCCCGATCCGGCGGCTGCGGCGCGGTCGTCGTGATCGCCGCAGGGCGCCGGCCAGACGCAAATCGGCCATGAGCCGGCGGGCCTCGTCGAGCTCGGCGTGGGTGTACGCGGCGAAGTCCTTGTGCCGCAGGATCTCCCGCGGGCTGTACCGCACCACGAGCGTCGGGCCGGTGGGGGCCGCCGGCTCGTCGTCGGCGGCAGCCGACTCGCTCCCGTCGTCCAACGCGATCGAGAAATGCACGGGTGGTTCCTGACCGCCGCTGCCGAACATGGTGCGACCGTCCCAGAAAGCCGCGAACGCGGCGTTGTAGCGACCGATGTCCTCGGGCCGATGGACGAGGGTGGCCCGCCCGGCCCAGTAGACGCTGGTGCGATGGTCGATGCCGACCTCGGCGAGCGCCCGCGCGAACGCGATCGTCGACCCGACGGGCACAGCGAGGCCGACGCCGCGCAGCACGCGGGCGAAGGCCACCGCGGCGCCGTCCGCGAGGTCAGGCACCGCGCAGCACGGCCTCTCGCACCAACTCGCCGACGCCCTTCCCCCGCACGCGCTCCTGGTCTTCGCGGTACTTCAGCACCGTGCCAAGGGTGGCCGCCACCGACGCCTCGTCGAGCTCGTGGCGCCCGAGGGTCGTCAGGGCGAGGGCCCAGTCGATCGTCTCGGCGACGCCCGGCGGCTTGTACACGCCCATGTCGCGGATCGCCGCGGTGGCCGCCGCGACCTGGCGGGCCAACAGCTCGGCGACGCCCGGCGCCTTGAGTCGGACGATCGCGACCTCACGCTCGAAGTCGGGTTGCTCGACCCAGTGATACAGGCAGCGCCGCTTCAGTGCGTCGTGCACGTCGCGGGTGCGGTTGGATGTGATCACAACGACCGGCGGCGTCTCCGCGTGGAACGTGCCGAGCTCGGGGACGGTCACCGAGTAGTCGGCCAGGATCTCGAGGAGGAAGGCCTCGAACTCGTCGTCGGCCCGGTCGACCTCGTCCACGAGGAGCACCGGCGGCGGGCCCTCGCGGGCGGCGATCGCCTGGAGCAACGGCCGGCGCACGAGGAACCGCTCGGAGTACAGCTCGTCCTCGAGGGCGGTGGCGTCGGCCTCGCCGGTGCGACCGACGGCCTCCGCGGCCCGCAGATGCAGGAGCTGACGCGAGTAGTCCCACTCGTACACGGCCTGGGCGACGTCGATGCCTTCGTAGCACTGCAGGCGCACGAGCTCGCCGCCCGTCCAGCGCGCGAGGACCTTGGCCACCTCGGTCTTGCCCACGCCCGCGTCGCCTTCGAGCAGCAACGGACGGCGGAGACGCAGCGCGAGGAACACGGCCGTGGCCAGACCTTCGTCGGCGAGATAGTCGTGCGCCGCCAGGGCGGCTCGCAGTTCCTCGGGCGACTCGACGGGCACGACGGGCACGACGGGCACGACGGGCACGAGTGGCAGCGTACGGTACGAATCATGGAACTCGGACTGGAGGGACGCACCGCGGCCGTGGCCGCAGCCTCGGCTGGACTCGGGTTCTCGTCGGCGGCGGCCCTCGCGGCCGAGGGCGTGCGAGTGGCGATCTGCGGGCGCGACCGGGGCCGTGTCGACGACGCCGCGGCGCGCCTCGGGCCCAACGCCGTGCCTCTCGTCGCCGATGTCGGGACGCCCGCGGGGGCGACGGCGTTCGTCGAGGCGGCGACCGACGTCCTCGGCACCGTCGACATCCTCGTGACGAACGCCGGCGGTCCGCCGCCGGGCACGTTCTCGTCCACCGACCTCGACGCTTACGGACCGGCGCTCGACCTCAACCTGCTGTCCGTCGTCGCCATGTGCAAGGCCGCGGTGCCGTCGATGCAAGAGCGGAAGTGGGGACGGGTCGTGGCGATCACGTCGATCGCGGTCCGCCAGCCAATCGGCACGCTCATTCTGTCGAACACGGCCCGGGCGGGGGCCACCGGGTTCCTGAAGACGCTCGCCCGCGAGGTCGCGCCGGACGGCGTCACCGTCAACTCCGTGCAGCCGGGTCTCCACGCCACCGACCGCCTGCGCCAGCTGCACGGCGGCGACATGAGTGCGGCGGCCACCGGCGTGCCCGCGGGCGTGCTCGGCGATCCCGACGACTTCGGCGCGGTCGTCGCGTTCCTGTGCTCGCAACCGGCGGGGTTCATCACCGGCGCCGCCCTCCCCATCGACGGCGGCGCGTATGCAGGACTGCTCTAACCCCCCGTTCTGTCGGCAGTTATCGACTCATAGATGCAGTAACTGCCGACAGAACGGTGCGGGCGGGGTGCGGCCGGGGTACGGCCGGGGTGCGGCGGGGGCTAGGCGCCCGCCTCTTCGAGGGCGCGGCGGACGAGGACGCGGGCGAGATGCCGGCGGTACTCGACCGAGGCGTTGAGGTCGGCGGACGGCTCGGTGCCCTCGTCGGCGTGAGCGGCGGCGTCCGCCGCCGACGCGCCCGACGCGAGCGCGTCCTCCACCGCCGATGCCCGCAGCGGCGTCGACCCCATGTTCACGAGGCCGATGCCCGTGGTGCCGTTGCGGACGGCCGCGACCCCGACAATGGCCCAATCCTGGGCGCGCCGGTTGAACTTCTGGAACGACCAGCCGGCGCCGGCCACCTTCGGGACGCGAATCTCGACGAGCAGCTCGTCGGGCGCGAGGGAGGTCTCGAGGAACCCGGTGAAGAACTCGTCCACCGGGATGTCGCGCCGGCCCGACGCCCCTTGCGCCACGAGCGTCGCCCGCAGCGCGAGCAGCACCGCCGGCAGGTCCGACGCGGGGTCGCCGTGAGCGATCGAGCCCCCGATGGTGCCTCGATGCCGTACCTGCGGGTCGCCGACCTTGCCCGCGGCGTGGGCGAGGATCGGGACCTGCTCGGCGACCATGGCGCTGTGCTCGAGGTCGGTGTGCCGCGTCAGCGCACCGACGAGCACCTCGTCGCCGTCCTGACGGATGTAGGACAGGTCGGCGAGGCGCCCGATGTCGACGAGCACCGACGGCTGCGCCAGCCGCAGCTTCATGAGCGGCAGGAGCGAATGGCCGCCGGCGAGCAGCTTGGCGTCCTCGCCGTGCTCACCGAGCAACGAGACGGCCTCGTCGACGGAACCGGCACGGACATAGTCGAACTGGGCGGGGATCACTTGGCTCCTCCTCCGTGAACGGCGGCCCAGACCCGTTCGGGGCTGGCGGGCATGGCCATGTCGGTGACTCCGAACGGCGACAGCGCATCGACGACCGCGTTGATGACCGCGGGCGCGGACCCGATCGTCCCCGCCTCGCCGATCCCCTTGACGCCGAGGCTGTTCGTCGGGCTCGGGGTCACCGTGTGGTCGAGCTTGAACGACGGCAACTCCGCCGACGACGGAACCATGTAGTCCGTCAACGTCGGGTTCTTGAGGATGCCGTCGCCGTCGTAGACGGCCTCCTCCCACAAGGCCTGGGCGACGCCCTGGACGATGCCGCCGTGGATCTGGCCCTCGACGATGAGCGGGTTCACCTGGTTGCCGCAGTCGTCGACCGCGGCGTAGTCGACGAGCGCGACGGCGCCGGTCTCGGTATCGATCTCGACCACGGCAACGTGGGTGCCGAACGGGAACGTGAAGTTCGGCGGGTCGTAGGTGACCTGCGCGGTGAGGTTCGGCTCCATCCCGTCGGGCAGGTTGTGCGCGGTGAAGGCCTCGAACGCCACCGCTTGGATGGCCATCGCCTTCGCCGGCGTGCCCTTCACTCGAAACTCGCCGTCGACGAACTCGAGGTCGTCGGCGGCGGCCTCGAGTTGGTGCGCGGCGATCGTGCGGGCCTTGTCGAGCACCTGCTGCGACGCCATCTCGATGGCGATGCCGCCGACCGCGAGCGACCGCGACCCGTAGGTGTCGAGACCGATGGGCGATATGGCGGTGTCGGAGTGGAGCACCTCGACGTCGTCGGGGCTGACGCCGAGGCGGTCGGCGACGATCATCGACCACGATGTCTCATGGCCCTGCCCGTGGGGCGTCGCCCCCGTGACCACCTCGACTTTGCCCGTCGGGAGCAGCCGCACCGTCGCCGACTCCCAGCCGCCGGCTGAGTAGTTCAGCGACGCGAGCACGCGGCTCGGTGCCAGCCCGCACATCTCGACGTATGTCGAGATGCCGATCCCGATCTGTTTCGAGCTGCCATCGGAGCGCCGCTTGGCCTGGTCGGCCCGGAGGCCGTCGTAGCCGACGAGCTCGAGGGCGCGCGTGAGCGTCGGTTCGTAGTTGCCACTGTCGAAGACGAGCCCGGCGGCCGACGTGTACGGGAACTTGTCGGCGGCGATGTAGTTGCGGCGCCGGATCTCGGCGGTGTCCACGCCGACCTCGCGAGCCAGCGCGTCCATCGCCCGCTCGATGGCATACGTGGCCTCGGGACGGCCCGCGCCGCGGTACGCGTCCGTCGGCGTCTTGTTGGTGAACACCGACGTGCAGCTGAACGAGTAGTTCGGGATGTCGTACACGCCGTGGTACAGGAAGGCCCCGAGGAGCGGGATCCCTGGGGTGACGAGCTGCAGGTACGCACCCATGTCGGCCAGGAGCCGGACACGGACCGCCGTCACCTTGCCGGTGGCGTCGGCCGCGAGGTCGATGTGCTGGATCTGGCCCCGGCCCTGGATGGTGGCGACCGCGTTCTCGCTGCGGTCCTCGGTCCATCGAGCCGGGATGCCCAGCCGGCGGGCCGTGGCGAACGCGATCAGCTCTTCGGCGTAGACGTTCAGCTTGGAGCCGAACCCGCCGCCGACCGCCGGCGCGATCACCCGCACCTTCGGTTCGCTCACGCCCAACGTGATGCCGAGCATCACCCTGAGGATGTGAGGGATCTGGGTGGCCGAGTAGATCGTGTAGTCGCCGCCATAGGGCGCGGGCACGACGGCGACACCACGAGGCTCCATCGCATCGGGGATGAGCCGTTGCTGGACGTAGGTCTCCGACACGGTGTGGGCCGCGTCGGCGAACGCCTGGTCGACGGCGGCGGCGTCGGGGATCAGCTCCCACGTGTAGCTGGCGTTGGTGCCCAGCGCGTCGTGGATCACCATCCGGTCGGAGAGCGCATCCTCGAGCTCGACGACCGCGGGGAGGGGGTCGTAGTCGACGACGACCGCGTCAACCCCGTCCCGCGCCGCGTACCGAGAGTCGGCGACGACCACCGCCACGATGTCGCCGACGTAGTTGGCCTTGTCGATCGCCACGGGGAAGTGCTCCGGGTTCTTCATGTCATCGGTGACCGGCCACGCGCACGGCATGGGCGCCGCCCATTCGTCGCGCAGGTCGGCGCCTGTGAGCACCGACCGCACGCCCGGCACGTCAAGCGCGGCGGACGAGTCGACACTGCCGATGCGGGCGTGGGCGTACGGGCTGCGGACCATGCCGAGCCAGACCGCACCGGGGATGGAGAGATCGTCGACGTAGCGGGCCTCGCCCGTGAGGAGCTTGGGGTCCTCACGGCGACGCAGGCGGGTGCCGACGACGGCGGTCACGCTGGTCCTCCCGAGACGCCGGCCGCGGCCATGATCGCCTTGACGATGTTGTGGTAGCCGGTGCAGCGACAGAGGTTGCCCTCGAGCCCTTCGCGCACCTGGGCTTCCGACGGCTGGGGGTACTCCTCGACGAGCGACACCGCGGCCATCACCATCCCGGGCGTGCAGAACCCGCACTGGAGGCCGTGATGCTCACGGAACGCCTCCTGCATGGGGTGGAGCTGGCCGTCGCCGGGAGCGAGGCCCTCGATGGTCTTGATGTCGGCCCCGTCGGCCTGCACCGCGAGCGCCGTGCACGATTTCATGGACGTACCGTCGAGCAGCACCGTGCACGCTCCACAGGAAGACGTGTCGCATCCGACGTTCGTGCCGGTGAGCCCGAGGACATCGCGGAGGTAGTGCACCAGCAGGAGCCGGGGTTCGACGTCGTCCTCGTGGGCCGTGCCGTTGACCGTGATCGATACCTTCATTGGGCGACTCCCCGAGGCGGCGGAAGGGACGGCCGCCATCATGTCGCGCCCTGGCGCGCTCTGCTCGGGGAGCGGGGGCCGCTACGGGGGAGGCGCGGTCGTCGTCGTGGGTGGCACGAGGTTCTTGGTGCCGACCGCACCCGCGATCGCGCTCACGCACCCTGGTGTCACGGCCCCGTCGACCCGCACGCTCTCACCCTTCGGCACCTTGGCGTCCGAACCGGGGAGCGCCACGAGCCCGATGGCCGCGCCGGCCGCGTCGAGGCAAAGGACGTCGACTTCCACGACCTTGACCCGGCTCCCGGTGCTGTTCTCCACCGTGGCGCGGATCGTCCCCGACGCCTGCAAGTCGAGGGTGGTGACTCGCAGGTCGACGGCGTCCTGCACGCGGTCGCCGTCACGCTCGGTCCACTCGATGGTGAACGGATCGGGCAAGGGCGCGTCGAACGTGACGAGGACGATGCCGATGCCGTCCTTCGGCACCGTGAGCGGGGTGATCACCTGCCCGCGGCCCTGACCGACCTTCACGCCGGTGGCATCGAGCACGTCGCCCGCCACGACGAGATCCGACTTCGCCTTGCCGGTGCCGTTCTCGACGGTACCGAGGATCGACAGCCGATCCGGCGTAGGCAGGCTCATGTGGGTGACCGTCACCTTGTCCTTGGCCGGCGTCGTCAGCTCCACCGGACCGGTGGCCGCGAGCTTGGTGCCACCCCCGCCTCCACATGCGGCGAGGACGAGGGCGACGGCGGCGAGCGCCGCCGTCCGGGAGCGATGCGTCATGGAACGAGCCTCCGAAGATCGCGGACGGCGAACAGACCGAGCAACAGCACCCCACCAGCGAACACCACAAGGGCAGGCCAAGTGGCGGACCATGAGGTCGGTGGTCACGATGCGCCTCGCATCGCCCGCCCCAGCCCGTTCCCGAGATTGCTCACGCGCGCTGCTCCCTGCCTTGACGGACCGGTGAGGTTACGGCGGGGCGCAAGCGGCGGGCGATTCGGCTCCGGCCGCCGTTGCGGCGCACGGATCGGTGCCGTCGAGGCGCGTCTGAAGACCTGAGAACGGCCACACGTCGGGGATCGTCAGCGGCGCGGGCGGAGGCGGGAGCATGGCATACGACTCCTCCCCCGGCCGCACGAGGTTGTACTGCTCGCGGGCGAGCTGTTCGATCTCGGCGTCCGTGTTGAGCGTCTCGATCCGCTTCTGCATCGCTTCGTTTTGGACGCGCAGGACCTTCAACTGGTGCTCGGTGCGGCTGATCGACGCGCGCTGCGCGAGGTAGGTCCGGGTCGGGAACACGCCGACGAGGAGCGCGGCGACCACGATCGCCGTCGCCAGCAACGGCCACACCGTCCGCCGCGCCCGCCGTCGCACGGTCCGCTTGGCCGTTCCTGCGGGCGTTCTCGAGGCTGACGGGGACGTTTTCCGTCCCCCTGAGCGTCGAGAAGCCCGGTTGGGCGAGTTGGGCGCCGTCACGATCCGGACTGACGGGGCGCGAACGCGGCCCGGCCGAGGAACGCCGCGGCGTCGCCGAGGTCCTCTTCGAGCCGGAGGAGCTGGTTGTACTTGGCGACCCGGTCGCTGCGGGCCGGCGCGCCCGTCTTGATCTGGCCGCAGTTGGTGGCGACCGCGAGGTCGGCGATCGTCGTGTCCTCGGTCTCGCCCGAGCGGTGCGACATGACGGCGGTGTAGCCGGCGGACGACGCCAGGGCGACGGTGTCGAGGGTCTCGGTGAGCGTGCCGATCTGGTTCACCTTCACGAGGATGGAGTTGGCGACGCCGGCGGCGATCCCGCGCCCCAACCGGCCGACGTTGGTGACGAACACGTCGTCGCCGACGAGCTGGACGCGGCTGCCGAGCGCAGCGGTGTGGCCGACCCACCCGTCCCAGTCGTCCTCGCTCAGGCCGTCCTCGATGGAAACGATCGGGTAACGGTCGACCAGTCCGCCCAGCCACGCCGTCATCTCGGACGCGGTCAGCCGCCGGTCTTCTCCCGCGAGCACGTAGACGCCCTTGTCATAGAACTCGGACGCCGCCACGTCGACCGCGAGGGCGATGTCCTCGCCGGGCCGGAAGCCCGCGCGCTCTACCGCCTCGACCAGCATCTGCAACGCCTCTTCGTTCGAGCCGAGATTGGGTGCGAAGCCACCCTCGTCGCCGAGCGCCGTGCTCAGACCCCGCTCGTGCAACATGGCCTTGAGCGCGTGGTACGTCTCGACGCCCCACCGCAGGGCCTCGCCGTACGACGCGGCGCCGACCGGTACGACCATGAACTCTTGGACGTCGACGTTGTTGTCGGCGTGGGCGCCACCGTTGATCACGTTCATCATCGGCACCGGCAAGACGTGCGCGTTGGTGCCACCGACGTAGCGATACAACGGCAATTCGAGCTCGTCGGCCGCGGCGCGGGCCGCGGCGAGCGACACCCCGAGGATGGCGTTGGCCCCGAGCCGGGCCTTCGTGTCGGTGCCGTCGAGGTCGACGAGCGCCCGGTCGAGCGCCCGCTGCTCGAGCACGTCGAGCCCCGTGATCTCGCCCCGGATGTCGGCGTTGACGTTCGCAACCGCGGTGGATACGCCCTTGCCGCCGTAGCGCTGGCCACCATCGCGCAGCTCGACCGCCTCGAACCGACCGGTAGACGCGCCCGACGGGACGATGGCCCGGCCCCGCGCGCCGGAGGCGCAGAAGACCTCGACTTCGACAGTGGGATTGCCGCGCGAGTCGAGGACCTCACGGCCGACGACGAGTTCGATCTCACTCATTTGATTGGTCGCATCCCCGCCCCCGGGCGCCTGTATCGGGTCTGTTGCTGCTGTTGCTGATGTTGGTCACGTTACTTCGCTTCCGGTTCGTCCCCAAGGCATGGCGGCCCAGAACCTTGTCCTACGCTGGACATCGCGAGCGATCCCCTCGGACGGCGCCGACCGACCGAAGTGGAGGCAATAGCCCGGCGAAGCGACGGGCTATTGCGTCAGGTTTGCTTGTCCTGGGCCTTGATCTCGGCCCAGAGGCGGGCGACGTCTTCTGGGGTCTCGGCGGTGGCCAGTCCGAACACGTGTGGGTGGCGGTGCACGAGCTTGTCGTGGATGCCGCGGGCCACATCCGCCAACGTGAACGCGCCCTCCTCCGCGGCGATCGTGGCATGGAAGACGATCTGGAACAGCAGATCGCCGAGTTCCTCCTCGAGGTGTTCAAAGCCAGCGCCCGTGTCGGGGTCGAGCGCGCCAAGCGCATCGACCACCTCCTCGGTCTCCTCGACGAGGAACGGCACGAGCGAGGCGTGGGTCTGCTCCCGGTCCCAGGGGCAATCCGCTCGCAGCCGGCGCACGAGCTCGACGAACCGCTCCAACTCCGCCGCCACCGGCGGGGCACCCGATGGGATGTAGAGCGCGGTCAGATGGTCGGGGTCGACAGCGCGATCGAGGTCCTCCCACAACACATCGAACACGGCCTCGTCCGGGAGACCGAGGCGCTGGAGCACCACAGCGCCGGCGGGCGCGCCGATGTCATAGGCCAGCTTGATGTCCGACAGCACCCGCGTCGAATGGCAGTGGGCGACCAGGAGGGGGCCGCGCTCGCCGGCGGCGCCCTCCGCGAACCGGTGGCCGTCGACGAGGCGCACGCCCTCCTCGAGAGGGTCGATCCCGAGCCGCACCCAAGCCAGGTCCAGGAAGGACATGGCCGGCACGACCACCGTCGTCACCCGGCCGTCGGCCACGAGGAGGTCGACGCTGCGCTCGAGCACCCGCGGCGAGCCGGGCACGGCGTACAGGACGTCACCGTCGCCCGCGGCGGCGACGAGGGCGTCGACGATGCTGACGTAGACGTCGTCGAAGCTCTCGGCCGTCTTGTACACGGCGTCGAAGGTGGTTGCCCCCGCGACGGCCGACGCGGACGGGTGACGCGCCGTCCGCAGATACCGCGCCGGCAGCGGGTGGGCCTCGATGGCCGCGAGCGTCCCCGCCGTGATCAGGTCGGCGCCCGCCGGTCCCAAACCGACGACCGTGATCGTGCCGGTCAACTCGACCCGGTGTCGGTCTCCGTCGACGAGGTCGACGGAGACGCCGAGGCGTCAGGGGACGTCACCTCGCCCCGCTCGGCGTCCCATGCGCCGTAACGCTCGTCCACGGTGACCTCGGCGTTGGCGATAGCGTCGTTGAAGAACATCTGGAAGCCGGCGCTCGCGGACTCGCCGAGCTTCTGCTGGACCTGATCGGCGACCTCCTCGAAGGTCGGCGAGTTCTTGTCCGTGACCTTGATGACGTGCCATCCGAACTGCGACTGCACCGGGGGGCTGATCTCGCCGATGTCCAGCGCGAGCGCGGCCGTCTCGAACTCGGGCACGAACTGGCCCCCGGTGAAGCAGCCCACATCTCCGCCGTGGGCTGCGCTTCCCGTGTCCTTAGAGAGCTGCTGGGCGAGCGTCGCGAAGTCGGCACCCTGTTGGAGTTGCACCTCGACCGCGTCGGCCTCGGCTTGGGTGTCGAGGAGGATGTGCGACGCGCACGTCTGGACGAACTCGTCCTGGTGGGTGTCGAAGTAGTGCCGGACCGTGTCGTCAGCGGCGATGCACCCCTCGCCCACGAGGTCACCTTGGAGCACGAGCACGTTCGCGTTCCACGTCACCAGGGTCTCCTGGTACGCCTCCGGGAACTTCTCGAACAGCTCTTGGCCCTTTACGGGGTCGGCGCCGCCGAGCTGGCGGTATTGGTCCGTGCGGGCGGCTTTCGTGCACTCGTCGTCGAGGGACAGCTTGCGCCGGTGCACCTCTTGGGCGACCAACGTGAACTGGATCTGGCGGGTGAGGACTTGGGCGGCGAACGCGGCGTCGAAGGACCCGGGCGTCGGCCCGGTGACCGACACCTGTTCCTCGACTGCGGCCAGGAAGTCGGCATTGCCGGCGACGGCCTGCAGCTCGTCGACGACGGACTGGTTCGAGATCTTCTCGCCGTTCACGGTGGCGGCTGCGCCCGAATCCGACGTGGACGAGCCGCAGGCCGCCACGAGGCCGGCGACCGCGACGACCGCGGTGACGAGAACGAGGCGCCTCACAGGCGGGCGAGCGTAGCGGCGACCACCTACCGCGGCGCGAGCGCGGCCCGGTCGGTGCCGGGCTCTCAACTGGCGACCGCGTCCGCCTCGACGGGCACGATCTGGCGCAACAGCAGGACGATCGCGCTCGGCAGTTCGCCTCCGTGGAGCCGCCCGACGATGGGCAGCTGTACCTGTCCGCTGTCGGGCTTGTACACCGCCCCCTTGACCAGCCGCTTGAGCCGCACCTCCTGGCTGACCTTGAGCGCGACCGGCGTGAGGCGCGCCACCCACTCGGGTCCGCCGAACCCCGGCCCCTTGGCCACGTTGACCTCGCGGATCCCGAGCCGAGCGCATTCGGCGCGCAACCGAGCCACGTCGAGCAGCGCCTCGGCCGGAGCGGGCACCGGTCCGTAACGGTCGAGCCACTCGGCTCGGATGTCGTCCACCTCCGCCTCGGTGGTGACCGCGGCCAGGCGCCGATACGCCTCGAGCCGCAGCTCCTCCTTGGCGACGTAGTCCTTCGGCAGGTTGGCGTCGACGGGAAGGTCGAGCTTGATCTCCGCCGGCTCCCGCAGCGGTTCCCCCTTCAGCTCGGCGACGGCCTCGGTGACCATCTGGCAATACAGGTCGTAGCCGACCGCGGCGATATGGCCCGTCTGGCCCGTGCCGAGCAGGTTCCCCGCCCCGCGGATCTCGAGGTCGCGCATCGCGATCTTGAAGCCCGACCCCAGCTCAGTGGCCTCGCCGATCGTCTTCAGCCGTTCGTACGCCTCCTCCGAGAGCGAGCGCTCAGGCGGATAGAAGAGGTACGCGTACGCCCGCATCCCGGCTCGCCCGACTCGGCCCCGAAGCTGGTGCAGCTGGCCGAGCCCGAGCGTGTCGGCCCGGTCGACGACGAGCGTGTTCACCGTGGGCATGTCGATGCCGGACTCGATGATCGTCGTGCACACGAGCACGTCGTACTCGCCGTCCCAGAAGTCGATCACCACCCGCTCGAGCGACCCCTCGTCGAGCTGCCCGTGGGCGACCGCGATGCGCGCCTCGGGCACCAGCTCGCGCAGCCGCTCGGTGACGACCTCGATGTCCTGCACCCGGTTGTGGACGAAGAAGACCTGCCCTTCGCGCAGCAGCTCACGCCGGATCGCCTCCCCCACCGCCCGCTCGTCGTACTCGCCGACGTACGTGAGGATCGGCTGCCGCTCCGCGGGCGGCGTGTTGAGCAAGGTCAGGTCGCGGATCCCCGTGAGGCTCATCTCCAACGTGCGCGGGATCGGTGTCGCCGTGAGGGTGAGCACGTCGACGTCGGTGCGGAGTCTCTTGATCGCTTCCTTGTGGCCGACGCCGAAGCGCTGTTCCTCGTCGACAACGAGCAGGCCGAGATCCTTGAACCTGACGTCCTCGGACAGCACGCGGTGAGTGCCGATGACGACGTCGACGGACCCGTCGGCCAAGCCGGCCACGACCGTGCGGGCCTGCCCGGGGGTGAGGAACCGCGACAGCACCTCGACCCGCACGGGGTATCCGGCGAAGCGGTCGCCGAAGGTCTGGAAATGTTGCTGGGCCAGCAGCGTCGTCGGCACGAGTACGGCGACCTGCTTGCCGTCCTGCACAGCCTTGAACGCGGCGCGCAGCGCGACCTCGGTCTTCCCGAACCCGACGTCGCCGCACACGAGGCGGTCCATCGGCCGCGGGTCTTCCATGTCGGCCTTCACGTCGCCGATGGCCTTGAGCTGGTCGGGGGTCTCCTGGTACGGGAAGGAGTCCTCGAGCTCCCGTTGCCACGGCGTGTCGCCGCCGAACGAGAAGCCCGGCGTGTGCACCCGCTTCTGGTAGAGCACGACGAGCTCCTGGGCGATCTCCTGCACCGCGGCCCGCACTCGGGCCTTGGTCTTGTTCCACTCGCTGCCGCCCATGCGGTGCACCGTCGGCGTGTCGCCGCCGGTGTAGTGCCGCACCGCGTCGATCTGGTCGGACGGGACGTAGAGCTTGTCGTCGCCTCGGTATTCGAGCAGCAGGTAATCGCGCTCCACGCCGCCGATCGCCCGCTTCACCATGCCCCCGTAGCGGGCGACGCCGTGTTGATGGTGCACGACGTAGTCGCCCGGCTTGAGGTCCTCGAAGAAGCGCTCGGCGTCACGGCGGCGGGGCCGAGCCCGGCGGTGAGCGCGGCGCCGGCCGGTGATGTCGCTCTCGGCCAGCACTGCGAGCTTGATCGTCGGCAGGATGAAGCCGCGCTCGAGCGACTGGACTTCGATCTCGGGCTCGACGCCCTCGGCCCGCAAGAGCTCACGGACCCGCGCCGCCGAACCGTCGCCGTCGGCGCCGACGACGATGCGGTAGCCCTGGCCCTGGAGGTCGGCGAGCTGCGCGATGAGCCGGGTTCCATCACCCACGGCCGGATCCCACCCCCGCGCCGCGATCGTGGCGACGTCGGGGCTGTCGGGCGCGTTCGTGACGGTCCACGCCGGCGCGTCGGTGTGGGCCAGGAGCCGGCCGAAGGGGAGGTGGAGCGCGGGGAAGGCACGGCCTTCAGGGACGTCCCACGTGCGGGCCAGCGCCTTGGCCAGGTCGGTCTCCTCGGCGATGATGTCGGCGGCCCGGTCGCGCATGCGGCGGGGCTCGACCAGGAGCACCTGGGCCGACGGCGGCATGAGGTCGAACAGCACGTGCTCGCCGTCGGTGAGCCATGGCAGCCATGACTCCATGCCGTCGAAGGTGAGCCCGTGCGCCAGCCGTTCCCACTGCTCGCGGCCCCAGGGCTCGAGCGCGATGAGCCGTTCGGCGCGGGTGCGGACCTCGTCAGTGGGCAGGAGCTCCCGGCAAGGGAACAGCTCGACGCGCTCGATGTCGACGGTCGAGCGCTGGTCGGCGACGGAGAACTCGGTGAGCCGATCGACCTCGTCGCCCCACAGGTCGATCCGTACGGGCACGTCCGCGGTGCTCGGGAAAACGTCCACGATCGAGCCCCGGACGGCGACCTCGCCGCGATGTTCGACCTGGTACTCCCGCCGGTAGCCGGCGCTCACCAGTTGCTCGACGAGCTTCGTGGCGTCGACCAGCTCGCCTTGGCCCACCACGAGCGGCTCGACGTCCTCGACGTGGGGACCGAGCCGCTGCACCAGCGCCCGCACCGATGCGACCAGAACCTGCGGGGCGCGTGCGGGGTCTTTCAGGTGCCAGATCGTTCGCAGCCGGCGGCCCATCGTCTCGACTCCGGGGCTGACCCGCTCGAACGGCAGCGTTTCCCAGGCGGGGAAGAGGTCGACCTGGTCGGCGCCGAGGTACGCGCCGAGGTCGTGTACGAGGCGCTCGGCGTCGCCCGTGGTGGGCACCGCAACGAGGATCGGATGGCGGCTCGTGACGGCGGCCAGGCCGGCGACGGCGAACGCCCGCGCCGGCTCGGGGACGGCAAGGTGCGCGACGGAACGCCCCAACACCTGCAAGAGGGAGGGGTCGTTGCGAAGGAGCGGTGGCAGGTCGCGGAGCGGCACTGGGTTCTCGGCAAGGGTATCGGCGCCGTGTGACACGCCCTGCGCACGCCCGCCATCTGACGGAGCGCCGCTGTCACGGCATCCCGGCCCGGGAGGCTCCGCCTACTCGGGGCCGCGGCCGTTGAAGCAGTTCATCGCGGCGGCGACGCCCTCGGCGAGGATCGTCTCGACCGCGTCGGCGGCCTCCTCGACCGCGACGTCCAGTTCGGCGCGCTCGGCCCTGCCGGGGCGTCGCAACACGTGATCGGCGCCCTGCATGCGGCCGGGCGGCTTGCCGACGCCGATCCGGACGCGGATGAAGTCGTCACTGTGCAGATGCGCCTTGATCGATCTCAAGCCGTTGTTGCCGGCGAGCCCGCCGCCCGCCTTCACCCGGATTCGCCCCGGCGGTAGGTCGAGCTCGTCGTGGATCACGACGACACGGGTGGGGTCGTCGATGCCATGACGCCGCACGAGCGCGGCCACGGCGAGCCCCGACTCGTTGTAGTAGGTCTGCGGGAACGCGAGCGCGAGCCGTTTGCCCCCGACCACGACCTCGGTGGACAGGGCTCGCTCCTTGCCTCGCTTGAGGGTGCCGCCGTGCCGGTGGGCGAGAAGAGCGACGGTCTCGGCGCCCGTGTTGTGGCGGGTGCCGGCGTACTCGTCTCCCGGGTTGCCGAGCCCGACCGCCAACAGGTCGGCCGGCGTTCCGCGCCGCTCCCGTTCGGCACTGCGGCGCCCGAAGAGCGCCAGCGACTACTCCTCGCCGCCGGACTCGCCGCCCGCCTCGGGCGCGGCGGCCTCGGCGCCCTCGGCCCCGGCTTCCTCGCCCTCGGCCACCTCTTCCTCCTCGGGCAGCTCGACCGCCGCGGGACCATGGCCGACGACGACTGGCTCTTCGAGGTCGACGTCGGTGGCGACGCCTTCGGGCAGGGACAGGTCGCTGACGTGCAGGGTGTCGCCGACTTCCAGGGCCGACACGTCGATTGTCAACTCGTTGGGGATCGACCCGGGCTTCGCCGTGATGGTGAGGGAGTACATCACCTGGTCGACGGTGCCGTCCTCCCGGAGCACGGCCTCGGCCTCACCTTGCAGCACGATCGGGACCTCGACGCTGATCTCCTCGTCACGGCTGATGCGCAGGAAGTCGACGTGGATCACCGTGCGCCGGACGGGATGGCGCTGCAGCTCCTTGACGATCGTCAGCTGGCGGTCGCCGGCGATCTCGAGATCGATCAAGGCGTTGAGCCCGGCGTCGGTGGTGAGGGCGTGGCGCAGGTCGCGCCACTCGACGGTCACGGGCAACGGCTCGGCACCGTGGCCGTAGACGACGCCGGGGACCTTGCCGACCGCGCGCAGACGCTTCGACGCGCGTGATCCGGAAGGGCGGCCGGTCGCGGCCGCCAGGGTGATCTCAGCCATCGGAAGCTCCTACTTCAGAGATCGCGCCTGAGCGCAAAGGACAGTCCGCCAAGGATAGTGGTGCGTGAGGGACCATTCAGCATGCTTCTCGCCACAATCGGCCACGACCTGGTCACCATGGGCATCCCGGTGGCCGACAAGGTCATCCGCACGGTCGCCGTGTACGCCGGCGTCCTCGTGTTGCTGCGCATCGGCGGCAAGCGCGACTTAGCGCAGCTCGACACGTTCGACCTCGTGGTGTTGCTGTTGCTCAGCAACGTCGTGCAGAACGCGGTGATCGGCAGCGACAACTCACTCCTGGGCGGGATGCTGGGCGCGGGAGTGTTGCTCGCCTTCAACGCCATCGTCGCCCGCGTCCGCCGCGCCAGCGACCGCGCCGCCATCATCCTCGAGGGCTCGGCCACCGTCCTGGTGAAGGACGCGGTCATCCAGCAGAAGGCGCTGGCGAAGGAGGGCCTGCGGTCCGCCGACGTGATCACCGCGCTGCGCCGCCAAGGCATCGACTCATTGGCGGAGGTGGCCGAGGCGACGCTCGAGCCGAACGGCACGATCTCGGTGATCCTCGCCCCCGGCGCGCAGGACGCGACCGCGGGTGACATCGCGCGGCTCGAGGCGAAGGTCGACCGGCTGGTCGCGTTGGTGGAGGCGCGGCCCTGAGCAGTTAGGTCTGGTTCTCGCCGCCGAACAGCTCGCTGACCGACTTCTCCTGGAACACCGCGTCGATGGCGTCGGCGATGATCCGGGCCACGGACAGCACCTCGATTTTGTCTATCCGTCGGTCATCGGGGACGGGAACGGTGTCGGTGACCACCACTCGGCTGATGATCGAGTTCTTCAGCCGGTCGATGGCGGGATCGGCGAGCACGCCGTGCGTGGCCATCGCCCACACTTCAGTGGCGCCGTTGTCCATGAGGATCTCGCCTGCGGCCACGATGGTGCCACCGGTGTCGATGCGGTCGTCGATGATCACGCACCGGCGCCCGGCGACCTCACCGATCACACCCTTCGCCTCGACCTCGGTGGCGACGCCTTTGATCCGCCGCTTGTGCACAAACGCGAGGTCGGCCTCGAGATGCTGCGCGAAGCGCTCGGCCACCTTCACTCGCCCGGCATCAGGAGCGACGACGACGACGTCGTTGCCGAACTCGGCCCGGATGCATTCGAGGAGCACCGGCATCGCGGTTAGGTGGTCGACGGGTTTGTCGAAGAAACCTTGGATCTGACCGGAATGCAGGTCGACGCTCAGCATGCGGCTCGCACCGGCCACGGTGAGCAGGTCGGCGACCAGCTTGGCCGAGATCGGCTCCCGGCCTTCGGCTTTGCGGTCCTGGCGCGAGTAGCCATAGAGCGGGCAGACGGCGGTGATGCGCTTGGCCGACGCCCGCTTGGCGGCGTCGATCATCGTGAGCTGCTCCATGATCGCGTCGTTCACGGAGCGGTCGCCCGACTCGCAGTGCGTCTGGATGACGAACACGTCGGCGCCCCGAAGGTTCTCACCGAAGCGGCAGTGGACTTCGCCGTTGGGGAAGTCACGGAGGTTCGCGTGGCCGAGCGGCAGGTCGAGGTTCTCGGCGATGTCGACCGCCAGGGCCGGGTGCGCACGCCCCGAATACAGCCGGATGGTCTTCTTGGTGATGAGCTCCATGTGGGCTCGCGGACCCCCCTACGCCGATGCCTCGTCGCCACTCGCAGTGTAGAACGGACCCGTCCGCGCCCCAGGAACGACATGGGCGCCCGGCTGCAGCACCGCATAGGGACCGACGACCGCGCCCGCGCCGATCTCCGCGTGCCGGCCAACGGTCTGTTCGACTACCGCGTCGGGACCGACGACGCAGTCGACCAGACGGGTGTCGGGCCCGATCTCGGCCCGTTCGCCGACGACCGTGCTGCCCTGGAGCAGCGTCCCGGGGAACAGGGTGACGTCCGGCGCCAGGCGCACGGCGGCATCGACGTAGGTGCGCTCGGGGTCGAGCATCGTGACGCCGAGCTGCATCCACATGTCGTTCGTGCGGCGCCGCAGCGCGGCCTCGGCCAACGCCAGCTGGTGGCGGTCGTTCACGCCCTGGGTCTCGTCGGGATCGCCGGCCACCACCGACAGCACCGGATAGCCGGCTTCGTAGAGCACCTCGACGACGTCGGTGAGGTAGTACTCGCCCTGCGCGTTCTCGGGGCTCACCCGCCGGAGCGCCGGGGCGAGGACGCTGCGGCGGAAGCAGTAGATCGACGTGTTGATCTCGCGGATCTCGCGCTCGTCCGGGGCGGCGTCCGCCTCTTCGACGATGCGCGCCACGCGCCCGTCCTTGCCTCGCACCACGCGCCCGTACCCGGTGGCGTCGTCGACGACCGCGGTGAGGACGGTGCACGCGGCCTCCGACAGGCGGTGTTCGCGCACGAGCGCGGCGATCGTGGAGGGCCGCAGCAGCGGGGTGTCGCCGGGGAGGACGAGGACGTCGCCGTCGTCGAGGTCGTCCTCGGGGAAGCTCGTGAGCCCGACGCTGACCGCGTCGCCCGTACCTCGTTGGACGTGCTGCTCGATGAAGTCGATGAGGATGTCGGGGCCGTCCTCCTGCATCTTCTTCGTCACGCGCTCGGCCCCGTGGCCGACGACGATCACCGCCCGCTCGACGGTGACGTCCTTGAGCGCGTCGAGGACGTACAGCAGCATGGCGCGGCCACAGAGCAGGTGCAGCGGCTTCGGACGGGACGACCGCATGCGTGTGCCCTCGCCGGCGGCGAGGATCAGCGCTGACACCGAGCGTTCACGCATGTGTTCTTTCTACCGCTCCGACCGCTCCGGCACGAGCACTTGATCGGCGGAAGGGCATCGCCGCCTTCACACTTTCCGAACGATCTCCTGCCCGATCCGTCACCCCGCTCGTAGATCGTCGTCCGCGACGAATGATTCCGACCGGGGAGATCCCATGCGAACACGCACATTCATCGCCAGCTTGGCCATAGGCGCCGTCGGGCTCAGCGGGGCGTTCGCCGCGCTGCCCGCGGGGGCCGATGACGGCGCGTCTACGACCGAGACGTCGGGCGCGCCGGAGCCGGCGGCCGAGACGACGGCTTGCCGCTTCGGGCACTGGCCCACCGAGGTCGAGGGCCGCCCGGCGTCGTTGGAAGCCGGCGCCGCGGCCGGGCTGTACCTGTGGCACACCGACCACGGGTGGCGCGCCTATGTAACGCATCCCGGCCACGAGCCGGTGGTCTTCAAGATCCGCATCGAATCCAGCGGCCGCATCTACGGCGTCGAGCGCCACATGGAAGGCAACGACGACGTCCGGGTCAATCACAGCCGCACGGTGGCCGGCTTCCGGGCGGTCAACTGGGGCTATCTCGACGGCATGGCCTTCCGCACCGCGTGCGCCGAGCACATCATCGTCACAGGCACCATCGACGGTCAGCCGCTGACCACCGACCAGGTGTTCCTCGGCGCCAACGGCGTCCACCCGACCAGCGTGCCGTTCGCGGTGGAGCGCCAACCCTGACGCTTCCAGGCAAGGGTTCTTCGTGACGTGCGGCGCCGTCTCCTCCGCGGGGGCGGCGCTTCACGTTGCTCGCTCGGGGGGGAGGACTCGAACCTCCAACCGTCGGCTCCAAAGGCCGCCGTTCTGCCAATTGAACTACCCCCGATTGCGAAGGTCACGATACGCCGGGCGTTCAGCCGGCCCCGACTGGTTCTGGCGTAGCAGAACGACGGCACCCGTCACCTTCTTCCGCCAGAACGCCCCGGTGCGTTTCGTCGCAGCGGGACGTGGCCGATAAGGTGGCCGACCTCATGGGTTCGCTGATCAAGAAATCAGTGAACCCATGCTCGCCCAGGTCATCCGCCTGCGACCGGGCTTCGGCACCCTCGACCACGACGTAGCCGACTGGCTCGCTGAGTACCCGAACCCTCGCACGCGCGAGCGCTACGGCATCTCCGTCATGACCGCGGTCCGGACCACCGGCGCGACCGTCGCCACCGACCTCGACGCCGCTGCCGTCGCCCGCTGGATCGAAGCCCAGCCCCGCGCCAACAACAGCGTGCGCGCCGACATCACCGCCATCCGCACCTTCCTCCGCTGGTGCCAGGACACCGGCCGAGTCGCCGCCTACCGCGACACACCGTTCCGGCGACTGCTCGCCTCGTACCCCGCCACCTACGGCAAGGTCCAGTCCGCCCGCCCAGCTACACGGCTGACGAAGCCCGAGTACGAACGCCTCATCGCAGCCTGCCAGGACGGCACGGACACCGGCCTACGCGACGAACTCATGATCCGGCTCGGCGTCAGCGGCGGCATGCGCGCAGCCGAACTCCTCACCGGCACCGTCGGCCTCGTACGTCACGCTCCGCAACTCGCCTGGACTGGCAAGCGCCGCAAGCCACGCACCGCCACCGCTGGCCCTGCGCTCGTCGCAGTCATCGCCGACTATCTCGCCCGTTACGCCGCCGCACTCGACCGCCCCGTGCGCGACGACGACCCGCTGTTCTGCGCGGCACGGCACTCCCGCTGCTATCCGCACGAACTCCGCTGGGGAACTGGCATCACCACCACCGCAGGTATCCGCGGTGTCATCGCCCGCCGCGCCGCGGCCGCCGGGTTCCGGCTCTCCCCCCATGACCTGAAGCGCACCGCAGCGCGCATGATGCACGAAGCCAGGACGCCTGAAGGGGGTCACATCTTCGACCTGTTGGAGATCGCGGAAGTCCTTGACCACTCCAACCCGAAGGTCACGAAGGACTGCTACATCGGCCCCCTCGGCAGCGCCGCAAAGGACCGTGCGGCCGACCTGTTCGGGTAGCCCCGCCTACTTCCCGGCGCGCCGCTGCCAGCGCGTGCGCTTCAGCATCTTCTTGTGCTTCTTCTTGCGCATCCGCTTGCGCCGCTTCTTTATGAGGGACCCCATGGCGCCCGCGACCCTAGCGCCCTGTAATTCGGCCCCGAGAATTTCGCCTCGCTCGCTGCGCTCGCTCGGCTTAGACGGCATCCGCGTTCCATGGGTCCCAGTCGGACCCCGTCAGCCGCTCCCATCGTCGGTCGCGCCAACGCCGCCACGCCCGCGCTCCTGTCGCCGTTCCTGCCGCCCGCTCCGCATACGCCAGCAGCCGCAGTCCGTGTTCAAACGTCATGCCCCGCGCCGTCAGACCGTCGCCGGGCCGCCGCTGGTCCAGCCACGAGCTCCGCCCGCCCCGCGCCAGGCTCCGCAGCCGCGCCCACCGATAAAGCCGAATCTCCACCTGTTCAGCGACCGCCGACGGAAGCACCCGGCGCTCCTGCTGCTCTCGAAAGCCGAGCTCCCTGCCGAGCACGCCGTAGAAGTGTCCGACCCTGTCGAATCCAACGGGGCCTACCTTCTGAGCCGCCTTCCCCGCCTCCGGCGCGAGGTATTGCAGGACCTGCGTCCGGTTCCGCCCGGCCGCCTCATCCTCGGTCCAGAACATCGGGCGAATATCGACGCCTCGGACGTAGTGCTCCGGCACGGTGTTGCCAGTCACGATCTGCGCCCACAGCAGCCGAAGCCACATTGCGAACGGACCGCCGTAGTCACCAGCCCGGCTCACTCCTACCGGAGGCGTACGACCCCGGCCTCCGTGCGTTCCGTACCGCCTCCCCAGGCCGGCGCCCCGTATCGCTCGCTCCTGCAAACGTGCGAAGTCCGCCGCAGACATCGCCCCCGGCAGAGGAACATACAGATGCAGGTGCGGCGCCCACTGGAACTCCCCAGGCTGCCCTGGTCGCGGCTGGAACTCCTTCGTCCACAGTCCGATCAGCGGACCCCACGTGTCCCGCCACTGCCGGACCAGCTTCCGCCGATGGTGCTCCCACACCCGTCCATCCGGACACCACGGCCGCCAGTCACCTGGATACGTCAATGTCACCAACGACGCTCGCTCCCCGAGCATCTCTAGCGGCAGCGAGAGGATTAGCCGCTGCAGGCGGTTCCGGCTCTTCGCCGACTGTCGCTCCCGGCCGTCCGGCTCCGGCGGCGCCGGGCGCCATGGCGCGCCGGCCACCGCCGGCCCTCGACCCGACCGCACCGGCCCGTCGACGCCCTCCCGGCCACGTCGCTCCAACGCCACGAATCCACGAGCCAACACCAACTCGTAGCCTCCTGGCGACCCCTCAGCCGCCGCCATCGTCACTCCGAGGCGGCTCGCCAAGGCCCCGGCGGCACTCGCACTGGCACCTACAGAAATCGCACGTCACCTGGCCACAGGGCCCGAGAAGGTGCTCTCCATCGGGATCGAAGTGGTGCCGGTGCCAATCGAATTGCCCGCAAAAGCCGTGCATGCCGCTTGCGCACCCGGCTCCCACGTACCGCGCTACACCGTTGTAATTAGCCATCCTCCCTAGGTAAAGCAACCCACCGACGGTGTCAAGGAGTTCTCGGGTACCTCACGGCAACTGGGCGGCTAGTGGCCGCGCTCCGGCGTGGTGCACGGTCGACCGGCTGCCTACGCGAGCCCGCGGAAGATCCGCTTGGCATCGTGGAGCCCATCGGTGAACCACTCCGCCCGGTCGGCCTCGGCCCGGCGGAGTGAGTCGTGGAACCTCGTAAAGCCCCGCAGCACCTGGCCCGCGAACCAGTGCCGGCCGCCCTTGTAGTTCCACTGGAAGTGCTGCGGGCCGTTCTCCTTGGCCAGACGATCCGTCGATAGGTGCACGATCCGCTTGTGGAGGTGGCGGTAATCCTCGTCTGGGAAAGGGAGCGTGGGCTTCCAGTCGCCGACTCCCTCGAAGTAGTGCGCGGCGACGATCTGGTCGGGGTACTGCTTGCTGATCCCGGTGCCGAGGAAGCCGGCGAGCACTCGGACATGAACGAGGCCGGCTTCCAGGGCCGCCTCGCCGAATACGCCGCCCTCGCGAGGATCGTGGTTCGCCAGGTACGCCATACGCGTGAGTTCGTACCTGACGTGTTCGCGCGCCATCCGTTCGAGGTCCAACAGTGTCGGGAGTGCGCTTGCCATCGAGTCACACCCTCGCAGACGGGCCCCCGCGCGCGATGCCCTTTGCCTCAGCTACGGCGGCGCAGAACGATCAGGCAGTTCTGGCGTGGAGCGGCTCTGTGCCAAAGTCGCGGGACATGCAAAGTCCGCCGCCGCCGAGGCAGGGCTGGAGCCTTCGTCGGCGAGCTGTGGCCACGGGCGCGGCAGGCACGATCATCTGCATCGTGATCGGCTTGGCGTCGGCATCAGCTGATGGTCTCTCGGGCCTTGAGGTGCTGTTCGTCGTGGTCTTCTTCGTTGTCACGGGCGCGCTCACGACGGCCGCTGGCTACCAAGAGGAGACGCGACGACGCTCGGCACCGGACGACCCTCGCCGGCGCGAGTGATCTTCGCTGACGCGGTGTCCTCACTACATCTAGCGATCAAATGTCAGCGGGCCGATCGGCAGATCGGTGCTCCCGCCCGGTTCCAGATCTACCTCGGTCCTGAGTGCGCTCAGGTTGAGGCCGCATAGAGCGAAATTCCGCTGCCGTCGGGCTTTGTGAGGGTGAGTCGCGACGCCTCGATCGCAAAGGCGAGCTGACCGTCAAGCGTGGCGACCATCGCCGGTTCGTAGAACGCCGCAGTCGTGCACGGGTCGCCGTGCAGGGCGACTCCGGATGCCGCGATGCTGTGCGCACTGAGCGTTACTGACGCGGTGATGTCGCGGCATCCGGTCGAACCTGTCACCGTGCTTTCGCTGAACACGAGATACGCCTCAGTCTGCGCGTGTCCTGATGATGACGTCCCGCTGTCCAACCCTGCCGCGTCTATCACCGTGTCGACGATCCAGCGGGTGCCGGTCAATGGTCGGTCGGGGTCCTCGACCCGCCGATCGCCCAACACCATCACGATCCCGTCGGCGGTGAGCGTCAACACCATCCCGTCGACCGTGAACGTGGGGTCGAGCGCGAGGAAGTCACTAACCCACTGGTCCTGCTCAGCGAGACCAGCCGGGCAGCCCATCGCCGTCGACTCCACCTCGCTCACCCGAACCCGGCCTTCGTCCAACGCAGCACGCCCCGACAGGGTGTTGCAGCCCGCGCCAGCGGTGAAGTGTCCCTCCGTGAAGCCGAGCCCCAGCCTGGTCCCAGCGACCAGCGGATGATTTGCACCGTGATCGGTTATCGACCGCGACAGGAAGTTGCGCCCGACCAACGTGTGCGCGTTGTTGGCCTTGTCGCTGGAGTCGCAGCCAACCGCCAAGATCACAACGACAGCAGTGAGAACCGACAGTCCCGGGCGTCGTCCCGTGGCCGCCCCTTGGGCGGCAGCACTGGGTACGTCATCGCCGAACGGCACTCGCGCCAGATTGCCCAGTGAGACAGTGGTCGTGCCACTGGTTGGGGTCCACCGGCTGAATTGAGCGGGTGGCTACGGTCAGCGGCTCCACGGTTCGGCTTGACTTGCTGAAGCACGGACGGGTGCCTGTCGGCCGGGTCGTGGGATCCGAAAGTGGCACGCCCCGTTCCGGAGGGTGACCGAGCCGGCTGCGCCAACAGCCTGCTCGACACGGTCTCCGTCCCGGGACGTGCGTGCCACCCCTTGACCAC